>JAESGQ010000139.1_pt1 | contig 34204 bp, 32 predicted proteins | sample 9266251 | NCBI WGS metagenome assembly JAESGQ01 (sample SAMN17056778, study PRJNA650883) | algae metagenome | isolation source: Kaiparowitsia implicata GSE-PSE-MK54-09C and co-occurring heterotrophs from... | place: USA: Kaiparowits Plateau, Grand Staircase Escalante National Monument, UT ... | reverse complement strand
GTGCTCAACGCCTTACGGCATCAGAGGTTCGGCACAGCGGCCTCTTGAAACCTTTACTACGCAGGCATTACAGATAACGTCTTGCAAGGTAGAAAGCATTCTCAAGTGCCAACCGATCTCTACTCCCCATCTTAGCTTAAATTCTCTCTGTCAAACCCTTTCAGGGCAAGGTGTTTATGGGTTGCAAGCATCTCCAGTCTTCGTGGAAAGGGCTTAATCTTTTGCAGGATAAGGTGTTCAACCAGAGAGAAACCTAAAGAATGGGCAACAACCAGAGATCCCTGCATCAAAAAATCTGATGCAGATCATGCTCCGCCTCCCATGCTTCGGGCCTATTACAGGCTTCGATACGTTCTACACAACGCTTACAAAGCCCTGCGATTAATAAGCTATCCTCCTCTGATAGAACTTGCTCTAGCTTCCACCTAAGTTGTTCGCGATCGCGCTGACTCAGCCGACAGCGAAAGATGGAGAACTGAATGCTCTCTCCATAGCCCTTCAGCAACTTGTAGGCTTTTCGCCAGCGCTTTGGGTCACGAATGTCATAACAGATAAGGTAATAGTTTTTGCTTTCTGCCATTGTTCTACCTCACCGCACCACGAGTTGAGCAAACAGACCCCCCTCTCCCATCCACTCTTTCTCTAGCAGCCGCACCTCAAGTTCAATCAGGCGGCGGTAGGTGAGTGAGTATTGGGTAACGGGGTGCTTCCAGCTTTCTTCCTTCCGGCGTTCATAGAGGCTGATGAACTTGCGTCGTCCTTCATCACTCAGCCATACCTGATCGCGCTGCACGTTGAAATCAGCCTCCACATCCCACTGATTCCGGTTCACAGAGGCCATGACGGGCATATCGACTAAGGGCACCCGGAAAATCTCCATCAGGTCGAGGGCCAGCGGTGGAGCTTGGGTGCGAGGTTGATGGTAGAAGCCTAGGGTTGGCTCTAGTCCAACGGTAAGGATGGCATTCATCACATCCTTCAACAACATCGCATAGCCGAAACTCAGCAGGGCATTGAAGCGATCCTTGGGTGGCCGCCGATTGCGTCCAGAGAACTTCATACCCAGGGCTACATTGTCAGAGATGAGGTAGGGCAGGACACCAAAGTAGGTTGCAGCCAGATTGCCTTCTATACCCAGCAGAGAGGGTATTGATTTAGCATTTGAAACGCTTTTGAGCGTCTTCTGCATCTGGTCGATGGCTTGTTCTAGGGCTTCCTTGTAAGCATCAGCATTGCGCTGACCCCGCATCAGGAACTTACGCTGGCTCTGGCCCCGGCATTCTACAAGCTGTCTAGCAAGCTGTAGACACTGCTCTGGGTTCGTAAGTGCTTTGTATTGCTTTATTCGCCGCTGGATGCTGCCCTGGCGAGTATCCAAGCTAGCCAAATAGCGCCCCCCGCCTGAGATAAAGTGAATCCCCACTTCCTGCTCAGCACAGAAGTAGATCGCCTGGGTAGACAGTTGAGCATAGCTGTGAACCACCAGCTGGCTGACCTGGCGCGAGGGAAGGGTGACGGTTTTACCATCTCGCTTTGTGATCTTGAACTGGTCGCCGCTTTTCCCGATGCGGGTGCCGGCCTCAGTGACATGGATGACCTGACGCTCGTCGTCTTCAGGAAACAGCCGCACCGCCTGTTCTGAAGTGCCCTGTGCCAGTCGAGCCTCTTCTGGTAGACAAACAGGGGCAAGAGAACATCGAGCACACAGCCGCTCGTTAGAGGCCACTGGGGGTCGCTCTGGGGACAGGCGCAACGTCCGTGCCCGCTCAATGCAGTTCATTACATCCTGCCGCCCCAGCTCATCGAGAGGGACGTGAACCAAGACATTATCAGCGTGGTAGCGTACCCGGCCCTCTGGAACGACGATGCCTAGTTCAACCTCGATCAGCAGGGCATAGGCCAGGACTTGAATGCGATCGCTCTCCCAAACCTGGGGTTTGTTGTCCTGTCCACGATAGCAGCGGCCCCGCTTATGTTCATAGGGAATGGTTTGGCCGTTACGGGTGCGGAGGGCATCGACTTTGCCGCGCAGGCCCAAGCCATCGTTTTCTAAGACAAACTGCTGCCAGTCTCCATCTTCGTCTTTCTCAAGCTCTACATGGAGTCGCCGCCCAGCAAAGACCGCAGCATCCTGAGTATAGAGTTGTTCAACCTCTTCGAGATAGTAAAGTCTAGGACAATAATTGAGCGCATGGAGCGCATTGACGCGAATAGTCTCTTGGGGCTCTACAACAGCCTCAGTGGAAAGGGCAGCCATAGTTGAAATCCTCTAAATGTGTGGGACGAACCAACTATGGCTACAGAAGTCGGTATTATTTTTTCCGACTTGAAAGATGCGTATTAATCGCTATTTTTCAAGCGTAAAACATCCGTACTTTGAAGATTTCAACGAAGATCATTTGATCTTCAATTCACATGTATTAGCGTGAAGAAACCGCCTCATGGCATCAGAGATTATCATGCAATTGAATCGTGCAATTGATTAGTATTTCGTTTTCAAGGTTCAAAGACTGTTATACAAGGCTCAACTTGTCTTGCCCGCTTGTCCACTTTTTTGAGGCTTTGATGCGGCTTTTAGAAGGGCAGGGATTTTTGTGAAACAGTCTGGCTGGAATTCATCACTCCAATCAAAGCGTTGAAACGTTCCCTGCCCTGTCTTGCGATCAATCCAGATAGGAAGGCTAATCAGGCCGCGATTGTCTTTCACCAGCCAACGAACTGGCCCATCTGTTTCTCGATACGGGCGGATGCCATTCACCATTGCCCAAGATTCCCCAAGGCTCAGGCCACCAAAGCGAGTGATTTGAGACGGTGTGGAAAGGGCGATCGCCACTCGCTCTGCTAACTTCACAGTTCCCACCTCTTCACCCGAATCAATCTGCACCGTTACGTTTAAGTCGGTTAAAAGCTCTTGGTGATTCGGCTTAGAAAACTTGCTGGTGGGATAGATACCCATATGGGTCTTGCTGAATTTGTGATGCCGCTGCTTCCGCACAATGCGAGAAATTGGTGGATCATCGCCAATGATGCCGATCGCCAACTTTACTCCCAGATGAGCGGCCATATCGGTTTCACCCACTAACGACAACAGCAACCCGTAAAGAGTTGACGGTGGCGGATAGCGATAGGTTTCTTTGTAGTCTCGTGCAAAGCTGCGAGGAAAACTGGTGCAGGGGCAATCGAGATAGAGTTGAATCGGTTGCATAATCTGATTGGCTTAGATTTTGTCGTAAATATCGCGGCGATGCCCAATTTTGATGATTAAGATAATCAACTTTTCCTCCTCAAGTCGGTAAATGATACGGTAATCGCCGACTCGTATCCGAAAGCGACCATTGCCGTTTTTAAGCTTGTTGGTGTCTGGAGGATAGGGATCGATCAAAAGATCATCAAGCTTAGCTGCAAGAGTGCATCCCAGTTTTGCAAGTTTGCCCTCATCCCCCAGCCCCTTCTCCCAAAACGGGAGAAGGGGAGTCGGATTTAAAGTCCCTCTCCCGCCCTGGGAGAGGGATTTAGGGTGAGAGTTACAAAAATTGGATGCACCCAAAGGACTTCGCTAGAAACGGAGAGGGAACTCATAGGACTGTACTCCTCAACTAGGTGGGTTGAGTCACGGTTAACTGCTGCTTTGCTTGGGCGATCGCGTCCTTCACGCCCCGGCAAACCTTCACGCCTAGCGTACTCAATTTTTCACCATAGGGTGTATCCGCGATCTCACCAGCTACGATTAACTCACTTGCAGTGACATCGCCCACCTCTACCAATCGCAGCAGTTTAGGGCAACCAATGGTTTCACCCATCCGCTTAAAGCTATCCATAATCCATGGGCTGGGGTCTTCTGTCACCCGGATAACGATGGATTCGGGGCGGAAATCATAGAGAAAACGAGCATGGTTGCCACCCACATGGCGCACCGCTCCAAGCGCATCCATCACCACCGCTGCACGGCTTGCATCTTGGAGGCTTTTTGGGGTTAGGGCGATCGTGTACTGATAAGCAGTGCAATGGACTTCAGTGCTATGAATCGAAGTCTTATTCTTTGTCCCCCCCTTGGAACCAAACGCAACATCGCCCCAAAATGGATCAAGACTGATCGCACGGCTAACTTCTAAAGCTCCCCGACGCTTGGTTGTTGCGTCCTCGTTGTTTTTACCCTTTTTGGCATCCATGAACCCAAATAGGTCATCATCAATGAAATCTTTTGCACTGAAGCCTTCATTTTTGAAGTTGTATTGATCTTTATCTGGATCGAACGTGCGGTTAGTGGCTTCAGGGTTGGAGTTTTGCAAATACTCGCGCAAGCCCCACCGAATTGCTTCTGCACTGACCGTAGTGTATTGGTCATTGCCACGGGTGATTTTTTGCAACGTTGATAGCGTGCTGCCATCGCCTTCTCCACGATTATTAGCTGCCACAGCAGTCGAGGTTACGATCGTTGCAAATAGGTGTTGAGACATGGTGATTCCTCCAAATTTAGTGAGTGAGATAAATTACAGAACGTTGGCAGTTTCTGCAGTAAGGTCTTGCTCTAAAACTGTTTCTTCTTTGGTTTTGCCCTTATAAGTGGCGATCGCCAAAAGGGTTAGATCCCTGGCTTTTCGCCAGTTCGATTCCTGGTGAATCCACCAAAAGATTTGTGGCCCCGCTGCGCGGGCAGCCTTACTGCGAAACTGGCTTAAGAAATCGACCAAAGCTGTTGCAAATTCTTGTTGAGTGCTAGGACGTTGTAAACGGTAAATGACCTTATCAGTCACCTGACCATAATCAAGCGATCGCCCTTGCTTTTGGGCTTGCTGAATCTGGTCGCGTAGAAACGCACTAAACGCCCCTTGCACCGCATCAAACAACACTTGCTCATCTGCATTTAAGTGTTCAGTCATAACAACAAGTCCCCTCCGATCTTCTGGATAAATAGTGGTTGCTTTGCGGAATTCAAAAAATCCGCTGTACCAAGCCTTATCAGCAATCAAGTTGTCGCTGATCCAAGCCAGCACCTTGGATTCTGCCAGCCAAGTTCCTTCACCGTCCTGTCTGGAACGGAGCCTTGGTTTCAGATTCTGATATGCAATTCGATACAAACTCAGGGCATCATCCTTTAGTGGAACTCGATATACTGCCTGTTTAATGAAAGATTGATTTCCATTCCACGGCTGACTACCCAGTTGATAAACTTCGCAGTAGTTCACCTTGAATAGAAGTGAGTCATCTAGCTGTCTTTCATCAAGGAGAAATCTCAAAGCAGCTTCCCCTGCACTACTAGCTCGAAATTTGCCATAGGGAGATCCAAAATTGGCATAAACTTTACTAGGCAACTTTTGACGAAGCTTCACCCATACTTTTAGGTTTTGTATCTCAGGAATCACGATTGCAGATCTACTTTTTCCGTTAAGTGCAGGCAACTGGTAGTATCCGCAAGCAAGCGGCAAAAAAAGTAATGCCAGAAAATTACTAGCTGATTCCTTATAGGAGCCATTGACGAAGCATTCTTCCAAGCCAGGTAGTATTTGGGTTTTGACTTCTGGCTTCCCAGAGCTAAAGTCTTTTGCCAGTTTCGCTGCTTCGGTGTAGTAACAGGAATTCAGTAATGTATAGCTTACAGAAATTTCGGGACTGTCTGGTTCAATCATGAAATTTAGCATTTGCGTTTTGTAAAATTTCTTTTTGCCTTGTTTAGGCTTATTAGGATCTTCCACAAAACTTTTCTGCTGACCATGCTGTAGAAACGAAGACAACATCCCTTGATTGAAAGTAAAACATCCCTGTTCATCAAGGTTTAAGGCTGGAGCAACTAATAGCCCACGTTTAATTTGATAAGTCTGCTCCAAAAGCCATTGAATAGCTTTTAAATCGCTTCCTTCCCACGATAATTTCACGGCATCTTCTGTCACTTCCCACTGCATTGGGGCATCAGTTGGGGCGATCGCTGACAACGCCAGCGCTAACCCAGCTATCCCTGCTCGATGGGGTAACAACGTATTTGGATCGAAGATGGACAATACAAGTTCAGTCAAAATTAATCACCTCCTGTCGAGTTGATAAGCGCCAATATCCGATGAGTAACCCCATCCATCTGCCGGAGCCACCGGATACCGCCGACATTTTTTCCAACCCTGAGTTTGCTTACTACTTACCACCAGCGGCACCGTGTAACGTGGCAATAGCTTTGCAGAAAGCTTTTCCACCGTTTTCACATCCTGCTCCAGCAGTATCGTTGTGGTGTATCCGGCTTCCCGCAGTGACGTTGGATAAGTGCGCCATTCGCCATCTAGCCATACAGAGTCACGATCCGGTTTACCCTGCACGGCTGCTTGCTCTAGCCACGAAGCTAAGTCTGCTTGACAGACCTCTGCCCCAAAGCTTTGGAGCAGGGCAGCCCCCATGTCTAGCTCGTCTTGCCCATAGGGAAAGCCCACTTTCTCATCGGGATAGAACAAGGCATCTAGGGCATGACCACAGTAGCGGGGGTGGCGGTTCAGCCGCCCTAATCGTTGGATTAACCCTGGCGGGTCAGCGATTTGGGACACCAGCAACGTGGCAGACAAATCAAGCGACATTTCGGCTACCTGGGTGGCGATCGCCATCACTGCCCCATCCGCCTTAAACCGATCCACGACCTCTCGGTGATGAGTGACGCGATCGCCATACTTGTAACGGCTGTGGTAGAGCAATGGGTTTAGACCATGCTGCTGAGCTTCCTTGAAGACATCGATCGCCGTATTCACCTGGTTGCACACCCACAAAATCTTGCCGCCTTGTTCAAACTCGGCTTTCACTCGCTCCCAATCCGGTGCATCTTTCAAATGAAACCGATAACGGGGCTTGGTTTCTAAGTCTTGTGGCCCCTGGATGATTTTGACGGACTCACCCACAGCCTGCTCGATAGCCTGCACCTGCCAGGGCAAAAATGAGGCTGACATCAGCAGAATCGGAGCTTTGACCACTTGCAAAAATCGCAGCAGCGCCCCAAATAGTTTGTTGTCGTAGCAATGCACCTCATCAAAGACAAAGGCAGCTTGGGCGATCGCAGGAAAGCAGTACATCGGGCGGCGATTGCACTGCAATAGTCCCAACACTGTATCCACCGTGCAGATACTCACCTTGGTACTCCAAGCTTTGAAGGACTCTAGCTTGGTTTCTAGGTCATCATCATCCCCAGTGGAATGTAAGTCCAAATGCTCCAGATCGACCGCAGCTCGACCATGCAGTAGAGTTGAGTCTACTTTTTCATGGGCATAGTCTAGAAAGCCCTCAGTGCTGGTGCCTGTCGTGGGATAGCAGAAAAACAGCTTGCGCCCAACGGCATGGCGTTTTGCCCAGTTATAAGCTCCTAATGTTTTACCCGTACCGCAACCAGCCCTAGCCAACGTGACCCGTGAGGTCGCATTACCCAACTGCTCTTGGAAGGGGCGTAATGGTTTGCCATTCAATCGTTCATTCACCACATGCTGTAGTTCCGGTTCCGTCAGCGTGTAACGAATTTGGGTCTGAATCCACGGTCGAATTTCTACATCGTTTGCAGGGAGCGCTGAACCGCTAGTGTCACCTGCCACAAGCAACGCTTTAACAACAGCCGTCAAAATTGGATCAGAATCCCATGTGGTGAAGTGCTGCAAGAGCATCTGCCTTCGCTGCTTGAGATCTGCAATTGTCCAGGTCGTTGGTAAATCTTGAGGAAGCTCTGAAGAAAGCTCGCACACCTTTTGCCCGTATCGCAGCAACCCTCTAAAGTGCTGATGGTTGGTGTAAAGAAGTAGGCGATCGCCCCTTGTCCAAGTATCTACACCAGAATTACGGATTTCACCTATCTCATCCGTTTGCTTACCAGCCTCGCCACCCAGCTTGAGATGATGTCCACCCGCAGCGGCGATCGCCACCATCACATCACCCTCTCCTGTCGATAACCAATCTCGCAGTTCCCAAGCAAGCAAGACGGATATCGCTTCATGCCGCATCAACTGCGGATTTTCCATCGGGTTCTTGAGCTTGCGAACCAACGCTTGAAAATGGTCATTCGCTTTACCCAAATCATGAAGAAAAGCCGCAAGCCGAGTGGTAGCACGCAAGGTTTCAAAATCCTGAGATAGCCCAAACTGCTTGATCAATCCATCGCCTAATTCATCAAGTAGCGTAGTCACCGCTTCTACAACAGCCGCCGTATGACCAGCTAGGGTATAGGCACCTTTCCACGGTGTTTCCTTTGATTTAGCTAATAGCAACTTGGGCTGCAAAGGCTGATTTTTAGCTGGCATTCGCGTCCTCCTGGATCGGATAAAACCATCCGCATCCAAAATGTTGCCGTCCGCCTAATCCATGCCATTGCAGCTTTAGAGAATCCTCTTGGGTTAGCCCTTCAACTACCACGCCATACCCAACGATTTTCTTATCCTTTACCTGTAGCGTGCGTCTTGCCAAGTCTCCATCACGATCACTAGGAATAAAAGCTTTTCCCTTGATATTTAATCGTTCTAATCCCTTTTGGCATGACTCTAGAAAATATCGCGGTACATCAGCATGATCGATTGCTTCTAACTTAAACGTCACCAGCCTTGAAGCCAGCGCATTACTGGCTTCTGGCAGCGTGATTCTGGGTTGAACTAATCGAATCAGATGCCCTCGAATATCAAAAACCTGATTTTGCAAAAATCGATACCAAAGCTGCATTTGCCCCGACGAGCAACGTAGCCTCAAGCGAGACCCTCGATTCAGATAAATCATGCCTGCCCGATTAGGGATACCTGGCACACTGCACAGATGCACCTCAGCAGGCAAGTCATCAGGAAGTGATTCATCTTCTTGTTCCTGAAGCCGCTTTTTTACGGCAGAGTACAGCGCATAGCCATGATCCGCAGGCAATGTTTTACCCTGCAATGAAAATTGAATTTCTAAAAAATCCATAAACTAATCCTCTTGATAATGCCGACCCATCCCACCTACTTCCTCTCTGACCAATTCCACCAACTCCGGTGGCTCCCGCACGATCGCCCCTCGGCCATACCCCAGAACCCAGCGCTTCAAGTCATTTAACCCCCGCACCACCATCTGAAGCGTCACCGATCCATCTCCATGCTCCTCAAGGTCCTGGCTCTGGTGCCACTTGCGCTCCCGGATGTAGGGAGCAGTCTTAGGATCAAACCAGATTTGCACCGTGACCGACTGACTCCCCACCTCATGTTGGAAAATCACTTCTAAGTGCTCTTTCGGGTCAAATGTAGGGTCACGTTCAAAGCCCTGTTCCAACAGCTTCAGCTCCCGAATCCGGTCTACCCGAAACCAGCGGATTGCTTCCCGGTTATGGCAATAGCCAATCACATAGGGATTCGTACCCCGATAGATGTGCAAGAGATAGGGGTCAAACACCCGCTCTGAATGGGCATCTCGACTGGCCGTGTAGTAGCGCATCCACACCTGCTTAGACTCCCGGCACGCGTCCTCTAGCTGGTGCCAGATGTCGAGGTCGAGGTTAGTCTCAGCCCCAGACTTGAACACCAGACGCTCATCAGCAATCTGCTGGAGGTCAAGCCATTCCTGCTCGGGCAGGCGCTCAGCTAACCGCGACACCGCCGATCGCAGTTCCACCGCATAGGTAGACCCTGCACAGGCTTCCAGCATCCTGGCCCCGAGTGTGAGGGCAAAGAGTTCGCCCTTGGTGAGCGGGATGGTTGGCAACCGCCAGTCGGCATCGGTGTAGTAGTAGCCTTTAGTGCGGTGAAATTTGACCGGGGCATGAAAGCGATCGCGCATAAAGGCCAGATCATCTCGCACAGTCCGCTCACTCACTTCAACAGCCTCAGCTAGCGTTTGAGCTACCTGCCGCTCTGGTTTTCGAATCAGTTCATCTATTTTGAGTAGTCGCTCTAGTTGGATGCGCGACATGGAAACGACTCTTACTGCTTGGCGACTATCCTAGTCAGACAACCCGGCAAAAAAGCTTCCGGGTTGCAGAGATTTTCAGGTTATCCCCAGAACATCCCGTAGGCTAGCTGAGCCTAACTGTTTCAAGGTTTGTAAGCTTATCATTCCCAGAACACAAGAAAACCCAGGCTTTGCCCCCCTCCATCTCTATAAACTTTGTGTAGTTCGGATCTTTGGAGTTTGGACTAAGGTGCAATCCTCTCCCCGCTGTCAGAGGGAAAAAATATTAATTCCTGGAAGATAATCTGGGAGCTGAGCGACAGGTTTTGAAGGTCGGCTAGCCCATCTTCTGACAGGGGAATAGCAACGTGTAGTGCGGAACCCTGCTGTGACGAGCTCATGGGTACGAGCGCACAGGTTAGAACACAATCTTGGCTTTCGTGAGGCATTCCTCATACTCGGCTCTCGTATCGGAATCCCAAACAATGCCGCTGCCGATGCCGTATTCTGCCAGATTCTGCTGGCGATCGCACAGCACCGTGCGAATTGCAACGTTGAACTGAGCGGTTCCGTGAGGAGACAGGTAGCCGATGGTGCCTGTATAGATGTGGCGCGGCGTCGTTTCTAGGCGTTGAATAATCTGCATGGTGCGCGCCTTCGGCGCTCCGGTGATTGACGCAGCGGGGAATAATGCCCGAAATAGATCCACCAAGCCAGCATCAGTCTCGCAGCGCACCGTGCTGGTGAGTTGCCACAGCGTGGGATATTGCTCGACTTCGAACAACTGGGGAACAACCACGCTGCCATGGCGGGCGATGCGATTTAGGTCGTTGCGCATCATATCTACGATCATGACGTTTTCGGCGCGGTTTTTAGCAGAGGCGTGAAGCCACTGAGCCTGCTGCCGATCGGGCTGGGGCTGGACTCCCCGAGCAGCCGTGCCCTTCATAGGCCGAGATACCAGATCGACCCCGTGCTGCTGAAAAAATAGCTCGGGCGAGGCCGAACAGAGACAAAAGCGCTCCTCACTCTGCCCAACTGCGCTAATGCCTTGCACAAACGCGCCATAGCCCGCACCCTGAGCCGCAATCATCCGCTGAAACAGACCCCACGGATCACCCGCAAACGGGGCACGCAGCCGAAACGTGTAGTTGACTTGATAGGTGTCGCCTTGGCGGATGGCGGTTTTGATAGCGGCGATCGCCCGATCATAGTCGGCGCGGCTGACCGTGGGCTGCCAGTGCAGCGAAGGCTCAGGCGGGGCCAATCCAGGCAAGCCATGTTGTGAGTTTGTCTGGCAGAGCAACGCACCGTCATCCATCACCGCTGGCGCATCGAAGATCCCAAACCAAAGCAACGGAAAGGCTCCTGCCTCCGTTCGCACGGTCAACGCGGAGTCAAACGCGGGAGCCGCTTCATAGCTGACAAAACCCGCCGCGTAATACCCGTCGGCCACCCGAGCCTGCACCTCTGTCAACATCGGCAGCACCCCGTCTATGCAAAAGGCCACACACATCTGACGCGGCTGCTGAAACCGCAGCCAGCACTGTCGTTGCGTGTCATAGAGAATAACACTGGGAGCCGCCACAGGTTTACCTCCCATGGCCGAAGCCATGTCTTGAACCGATCATCCCAGCACTAGACGAACAGCCATCAAGCTTGCGGCTTGGCTGCGCCAACGCCCCAATTAAATTCCTGTGGATGGATGTAGGATTTGCGTTGGCAGCCATCATCTTGCCCCCAATCCCATCTTCTAAATCCCCAAATCACCTAGCGATAGGCTAGGCAGGTCTGCCGGGATGATTTTGCGTTCTTGGCTGACCTTGTGGCTTTCGCGCTGGCTGGGCACTTCTACGGCGATCGCCCCAAACTCCACATCCAAACAGCCATAGGGCACCGTGATCGTGGCCCAGCCTTCTAGATCGCCATAGGCGTTGGGGGTAAGGTTCATCAGCCAGCGGGGGCCATCTACTACGCGGCGGCTTTGGCAGTCTTGAAGCCAAAACTTAACTGCCATAGGGCTGGGACTGTAGGGAATGCGGGCACCCACCTCAATGCGATCGCCCGCCACCATCTCAGCCCTCGGCAATTCTAATGACGGCATGGGGATGGGTGAATCGGCAGGCAAGAGCGTAGGCACTGGGTCGAGCGATCGCTCCTGCAAGCGAAACAGATTGATGTAACGGGTGGGCAGTGGGGCTTCATCATCCAGCACAATCTCTGGCGGCACATAGCGCAGTGATTCAGGAAGAGACGGCGGTGCCTCGTCTTCTAGCACAGCGGCTTTGACCAATGCAGACGGCTCGCTCGGCGCAGGCTGTGGCGCGGGCCAGTCTGTGGCCTCAGGACGGCTGAGCAGCGATCGCTTTAGCTCTCGGTCAACCGCCATATCATTCAGGCGAGCCAGAAACCGATCGCTCAGCTTTAACGACTGAAACGCCTGGTCTGCCGGTGAGGGAGGCACCTCTAGGGGGGCAGGGCGGCGAGCGGTGGGCAGCGGTTGTGCGATCAAGGGCTGGGGCGCAGAATGCGCTTGGCCCTCAGGCCCCTGTTCTATAGAGTCAGCCGGATTCACCGACTGATACCAGTTGCGAAACACCGCCCAAGTGGAGGTCGCATCGGCTTCATCGGCGGTTGCGGTATCGGCGGTTGCGGTATCGGCGGTTGCGGTATCGGCGGTCACGGCATCCGGTGCAGCCTCATCTACAGGCTTGGCCTGCGCTGCTGCGTCTCCTGCCGGAACCCTCTCTGGGGTAGCGTCCCAGTTGGGCGCAGCGGCTGGCGCATCCGGTGTGGATGTCTCCCCGCTTGAATCAGCCGAGGGCGGTTCCGGTGCAGCGGTAAACGGGGAAAACGCGAAGGGCGGCACGGGTGCCTGGAGCATGGTGGGCAACTGCAACACCCGAGGCGCGTCAGGGTTGCTCTTGGGACGGTAGAGCTGGGGTGGAAGAACCTGATTGGTGGCGACTTGCAGCTTGCCCTCTGGCGGCGGAGACAGGGTGAGGTTGAGGAAGGTTTCGTCTACCTGAAGACTGGCCTGGTGCGCCGCGTCTGCGGCATCGAGGCTAGCGGCCTGCTCAGCTTGGTTGGCGATCGCCTCCAAGAGCTGATCCAGTTCTGCCAAGATGGCAAAGCTATGGCTGATGATAGGCGTGGAGTCGTTGTCTGCCAGATGAATCAGCGCTAGCTCGCCCACCAGCAAACTGGTGCTGACAGGGGGCAGGGTGATACTGCAAGACACGGGGCAGGGCAACTGGCGCGAAGTGAGCGATCGCCGCACATCCACCACAATCTCGCCAGTTTGGGGATCGCGCACCATGATGTGCAACGCGACAGGCGGCAGGTGAGCGGGCAAATCGGTCGGCAGCGTCGCCAACCCGTCTGCATCAATATTCAGCGCCACGTTTCCCGTCAGCGTCACCGCCTCTTCAGGGCGGGCCGTAAAGCGATCGCAGTCCAGCGTTAGTCGCAGTTCCTCGGGTCGAGCGGTATAAATGGCACGGGGCAGCGCTGCGGTGGCCTCCTCAGTCTGAGCGATAGCCTCATGGACGGCAGTCTGGGTCGTGTCTGATCCAGCCTCAACGTCGGCCTCAATAGCAGCGATCGCCGCTTGCACTTCAGCAGCAGTTAGGGGTTCATCGGCCAGATGCGGAACTATGACAGGCTCCGGTGCCGCGTTAGGGGTAGACCGAGAAGTAGACAGGCCAGGGGCAGGCTCTGCCAACTCGGTTACCGATTCGTCTGCCGAAGCCTCAATCAGGCTTTCTCCGGCCTTATCCGTGGCGCTCCCGTCAAACCGGCCATGCCAGTCCGACTCCCAGTCTTCGGGCACATCGGCATCCTGAGGCAGCACCTGCACCTGCACCGCATGTCGCCAACCTTGATCCATCAACTCTGCCATGAGGTCGCCGCTGCAGCGCAACTCCCACCGGCCAGGTTGCATCGCGACATAGGGCAGCACCACAATGAGCCCTTCGCCATTGGTTTTGCCCGTTCGCCGCTGCACACGCCGCTTGGGGGGTTGCTCGTCGAGATCCTCATAGGTGATGAGAATTTCGACTGGGGCGTTGACCCAGCTGGTTCGCGCTACCACGCGATAGCGCCCTTCTAAGATCTCAACATCAGGAGATTCCAGCGGCAACCAGGCGCGATCGCCCTCTTTTTGAATCAAAAATTCCCAAAACGCCATGTCAGCCCTCAAGGTCTAGCCAATCCACATCTAGGCAGTATGCACCGACAAAATATGGATTTAAGTCTAGCCCACTACTAGATCTGTGGCGCAGTGGATTTGCATTCCCTCACAATTGGCGTTAACCCGCAAAACTAAGCGCAGTGGCTTGATAGCATGGAAGACGCACCAGATGGGTGATTCCATCTCCACAATCACCGCCTACAGTCCCACACCTACACCCCAGTTGACCTACCCATGAGCGCAGAATCGTCAGCTTCGACCTTACACACCGCGATCCCCCTTGACGCCATTCGCTACACCGAGCAGGGGCTGGTGCCCGCCATCGTGCAAGACTACCTGGATGGCACGGTGCTCATGATGGCCTGGATGACCCGCGAGTCATTGCAGAAGACGCTAGACATGGGAGAAACCTGGTTTTGGAGCCGCTCGCGGCAAGAACTCTGGCACAAGGGTGCCACCTCGGGCCATGTGCAAACAGTGCGGGGTATTCGCTATGACTGCGACAGCGATGCGCTATTGGTGACCGTAGAGCAGGCGGGAGACATCGCCTGCCACACGGGCGAGCGCAGTTGCTTTCATCGGGTAGAAGATGCCGTGGTGCCGCCACCCGGAGACATGCTCTCGCAGGTGTTTGCGGTAGTGCGCGATCGCCAGCAGCATCCCAATCCCAGCTCTTATACCTGCAAATTGTTGGCCGGCGGCGACAACGCCATTCTCAAAAAAATTGGTGAAGAAGCCGCCGAAGTCGTGATGGCCTGCAAAGATGACGACCCCGGGGCGATCGCCGGAGAAGTGGCTGACTTGTTCTACCACACGCTCGTAGCGCTAGCGCACCACAATGTTGATTTGCGGTCGGTCTATCAAAAACTCAGTGACCGACGCTAGGGTGTGTCATCAATTCCGACTAAAAGAATTCCGACTAAAAGCTTTGTGCTATGGGCATTGCCACGCACGACTAAAAGACAGGCTAGGGCTAATGTCACTGAAATAAGCTGAAAATAACCCTCGCAAATCGCCGACAACCTTGATCTGCCGTAGGGTGGGCACCGCCCACCAGCCTTATTTCAGTGCCATTCCAGGCTAGGGCTGTGGCTATTGATTTTTGAGCCACCAACGGCTAGTTGATGACAGCCTCTAGATTCAGGTCAGCCGGGTGAGATCAGCCGACTTCACGATTAGCGTGGCGGTGAGTATACCGATAGGCCCAGGCAATCAACACCCCCTGCAACGGCAGTCGTAGCCACAGCACCACTGGGGAAATTGTGGGAAACAGCTCAGGGTTTAACGCCATGTGCAGGTTAGCGGGAAACACCGCAATCAGCAGCGCAATCAAGCCCCACGCAGCAATGGCCCTGTATTGGGGAATCAGCAGCAACGCCCCCAGCCCAATTTCTGCCGCACCGCTGAGGTAGACCAGCGGCAGATGCCAGGGCAGATACGGCGGCATAATGCGAACGTAAAACTCGGGGTTCACAAAATGGTTGATGCCTGCCGCAATAAAGAACAGCGCCAGTAGATATTTCAGAATTTGATGCCGACGGTTGAGGGATAGCATTAAGGGCAATATTAAGGGCAATAGTTGATGTCAATTCGGCGCTGCTGATCCAAGAGACTCGGCAGTGCCATAGGGCGATACTGTTAGTCTTTAGTCTTTAGTCAATTCATAGTCTTTAGTCAATTCAGACCTGAGTTTGGGATAAGCTCAAGCCCTCTCAACCTATAACGTTTGTGCCGCTCTTCCAAGTATGGAGCATGGGCAGCGTTGCAACGGTTAAGTGGGTCAGCCTCAGGTCGGGCTAATTCAGATTAAGCGTACCAGGTAGAATAAGGGCCATTCCCCTAGCGACCATACTCCCGCAGGCTCCATGCAGAATGGAGGTATCGCATCGCGATCGCCGTTGAGTCGTAGCAAGTATGGGCGATCGCAACCTCGACAAAGGCGCAGCAGTTCTATCCCCTCAAAACCGCAATGGCAAACCTATATACCCAACTCTTTCGCCTATCAGGAGAGCATCCCTCCCTCTTTTGGGTAGGCGTGTTGGGACTCATTGCTCTCATCTCTTGGCTCTCGGGCAATATTATTTCTCGCCTTGTGAATTGGCTGCTGCGCCGTCTCACCACTGACAACGCCGATGAATTCTATGGGTTGGTGATTCAGCCCCAACAATTGCTCCTTCAGGGCGTACTGATTCTGACACTGCTAGACCTAGTCGCCTACTTCATCCTCCAGCGCGATCTACGGGTCCGCTGGTATCCTTATCTAGAAATTCCCCTCACACTAGCCTTCTCCCTCACTCTGGGCTGGTTTCTGACCCGCAGCTTCCGGGCATACTTCAACACCTACTTGCTCGATGCAGCGCTGAGAAACGGTCGCAAGACCAACAGCGAAATCCTTATTCTGGCAAAGTTTTTGGCGAATGCCGGCATTGTGCTAATTCTGGTGGTGGCATTTGCCGAAACCCACAGCCTCAACATTTTTGGGTTGGTGGCGAGTTTAGGCGTGGGGGGCATCGCTGTCGCCTTCGCCGCCCAAAAAGTTCTAGAGCAACTGCTAGGCGGCCTGGTGATCTATGTGGATCATCCCTTTGGAATTGATGACTATATTGGCTTGCCCGATGGCACCTTTGGCCGAGTCGAGTCGATTGGCCTGCGATCCACTAAAATTCGCACATCGGGCAAAGGCACTCTGGCGATCGTCCCCAACAACGTCATCATCCAATCCACCGTAGAGAACTTCTCTGGGGCCAAGAAGGTCATGGCGATCACCTACCTCAATCTGTACCGCGCCGTCACCCCCGAAGAACAAGCCCTCATCCGTCAGGTCATTTTAGAAAGTACGCAGGATCTATCTGGCATCGACCCACGCAGTACCGACATTACCTTTCGCGAGATGGACGGCGGCCGCTTGGCGCAGGCTCAAATCACGCTATTTATTTTGGGCTCTGGAGATACGTCCATGACAATTCGGCGTCAATTGCTAGATGTCGCCAGTCAAAAACTGACCAATCGACTCAAGCAATATGGCATATCCTTTGATATCGAAGAGCCTACGGTTTATGTCGATGCGCCGATTACGGTGTAGACCTTTTCAAAGCGAGCAGATTTGTCAGACCGCCTGCTAAAATCAGGCCCACCATCATTTCTATCGGTATCGCCTTTTCTATCGGTATCGACTTTGCAGTTGGCGTTGCTGGATGACAGAACCTATGTGCGGGCCACGGCCGTGCACTCGTGCGCCCGTGAGAGGGATATTGATGCTTGAATTCATACTCGTATTCAGCAACACCAAATCACCGTGCGTCCTATAACCTGGATGCAAGCGCCTGTTTGCTCCTCATCTGTGCCGAGATTCCCTGTGCCTTTACAAGATTTACTCACTGCCGTTGACATTCAGGTTCTAGCGCTGCCGCCAGTAGCTGTGTTTTTGATCGCGTTACTGCTCTCTATTTTGATAGGCCGCTATACGCCTGGGCTGCTTGGTTTGCTGATTCAGCGGCTGTCTCCTAAGCAAGGGGCCACGGTCTATAACAACCTTATTACGCCGATCAAAGATAGCGTCAAGACTGCTGGCACCTTGCTGCTCATTTCGCTATCGATGGTGTGGCTGCAGTCGGCCTCGCCCACCTTTTATAACTTTTTCAGGCCGCTGGTTGATCTAGTCACGATTGTGAGCGTGGCGTGGTTGGCCTCTCGCTTGTTTCGTCAACTGGTCAGAGTGTATGGCATCGACATGCTGCGACGCATGGGGCGTGAAGTTGATGAGTTGCTGCTGGTGTTTGAAACGCTGGCCAATGTCATCATTGGCTTTATTGCGGTGCTTGCTTTTGCCCAAAGTCAGCAATTTAATTTGGTGGGTCTCATTGCCAGCTTGGGAATTAGTGGCATTGCCCTCGGTCTGGCAGCTCAAAAAATTCTGGAGCAGCTCTTAAGCACTGTGGTGCTCTACCTCGATCGCCCATTTGTGCCGGGGGAATATATCCGTCAATCTGATCGGCAGCTGTGCCGAGTCGAGTCTATCGGGCTGCGCTCGACAAAGCTCCGCACGGCGGCTAAAAGCACGTTGATCATTGTGCCAAATTCCGTCTTGGTTAACGAAGAAATTGAAAATGTTAGCCGTGCGAAGAAGGTAATGGTTTTGCTGTATATGGACTTTACTCGGGCTCTGCGGGAAGAAGATGCCGCCTTGGTCAAGCAGGTGGTGACTCGCAGCACCGACTTGCTATTTGGCATTGACCCCGGCAGCACCCACATTAGTTTTACTGCTGCAGCAGACTCGTCAAAAAACGGTAGCTTTTCGGCCACCCGCGCTCGCGTTACCTTTTTCATTTTGGGCTCGAGCGAAAACTCCATTGAGCTGCGCAAACGCTTGCTAGAACTCGCCAACGACAACATCGCTAGCCAACTGAAGGGCTATGGCATTGAGTTCTCTGTGCAAGACCCGACGGTGTATGTGGAGTCGCCAGTGACGCTCTAGGAATTTGGCCTAAGAATTTGGCCTAGGAATTTGCCGATGCCGCTGAGATTAGCGTAAGGTCCAAGCCAAGAAGCGCTCGGTGTAGTACAGCGCGAGCTGATTGCTTACGCCCTGAAATACGGCATCAAATGCGTGGTCTGCCCAGGGCAGTTCGATCAGCACGGTTGGAGAACCAGACGCTTGAAGTTGGGCAGCCATGGCGCGACCAAACTGAGGCAGTACGATACGGTCTTTACCCCCATAGATTAACAAGGTTGGGGGCAGGGTTGGCGTGATGTAGTGAATGGGAGACGCGGCACGGTAGCGATCGCTCACAGTCTCTTCTCCGAGCGCGATCGCTGACTCATCTGGGGCACCGCCCAAAAAATCTTCTAGAATCGCACGGACATCCAGCGGATCGGGTTGGGGCAGCTCAGTATACCCCCTCAACAAATCCACCGGGCCGTAGTAGTTGACCACGGCTCGCAGCGGTGGGGCGTCGGGCTGGTAGGCGGCTAGCATTGCCAAATGCGCTCCGGCCGATCGCCCCATCAGGGCCAAGCGGTTGGGGTCGGTGTCATAGTCGCGGGCATAGCGCAGCACAAACGCGAGCGCTGTTTGCACATCCTCAAGCTGGGCCGGAAACTGGAACTGAGGCGCATGACGATAGGCGATCGCCCAAACGACATAGCCCCGTGCCGCCATATACCGCGCAAACGTCGCATTATCTGCCGGAGAGCCCGCGCGCCAGGCCCCGCCATACACCATCACCAAACCGGGGAAGCCGTCTGCGGGAGCATCTAACGCCAACGGTGGCTGGTACACATCCAGCGTCAGCGGCACGCCTGCCACCTCTGCCACCGGAATATCGGCGGTATAGCGAACTGCATCGGCGTGAAGGGGAATGCCGCGCAGCGTGTCTAGAAAGCGAAAGGGGTGCGATCGCCCCAGGGGCTGCATCACAGCCAACCTCGCAGTAGACTGCACCCCCAACCCGTTAGCCATCGCCCGCTCGGCGGCTTGCTGTGCCACCCCCACCTGCATCAGCGGCAGCGCACTCAGCACCAGCCCCGCCACGCAGCCCAGCAGAACCGCCCGGCTAACCCACGGCCCCCCCCGGTAGACCTCATTTCCCAACCCCAGGCCCACCCCGACCAGATTAAACAGCACCAGCCAAGGGCTAATCTCTGGAGCCCCAATCGCCAAGGGCAACAGAGCGGTTGTGGGGGCAGGCAGCACAACCCACAGGCCCAGCAGAAGCCCCACAAGTCCGATCAGTCCCAGAAAACTAGAATAAATGAGAGGCACAGGCCGACGCGACTTCGTATACCTCGGGTGGCAACTGCTGCCCTGGCTGAATTCGCGATTCTAGCTCAATCAGCTCTTCTAGGGAATAGCGCTGCTGCATTTCGTTGAGAGAGCAGGTGCAGTAGGCTTCGGCCTGGGCCGGGGGCAGGTTGTTATTCATCGCGGCGGTCAGGCATTCGTTGACAATGGCCTGCGAGACCTCTGGTGGATAGGTGTGCCCCTCCGTGGCGTCTTGCTGGGTCGGCATCGGATGCGCAGGCGCGGCGGCTAGCGGCAGCAGGAGGGAAGACAGCAGGAGCGATCGCACAGATAAGTTCATAGCCAGACTAGGTAAAGGGAATCGGCAGCGTGGGTACACCGTTAAGGCAATGCCGTAACGCGAGTGAAAATACATGCTCAGGATGCCCCATTCTGCTTCTAGACCCAAACGCTTAGTCCAAACTTTACAAGATCCAAGACTGACGCACCATGCAGTCCCCTGGGAATTGTTGGGAATTTCTAGGGATTTTAGAGGATTGTGGAGAGGCTAAGCCTCTCCACAATCCTTCACCTGCGTTAGCCCCAAAGATCGCGAGATCAAGACTCATCACGCCTACCGCCCTTCACGCGGCGTCCAGAGAATTTTGAATGAGACCAAATTGATATCCCTGTAACAGATCCGATCCCCGCATCATCCCGCAGAATAGGAGCAGCCCTTGTGAGGAATCGCTGACATGAACCTGATGGAGCTATTGTCTAACTTGCCTGACGGAATCATCACTCCAGGCAACCATCCGGCCCTAACTGCGGAGGTCAAAGGGCTGACAACCAATTCTCATGCCTGCCAGCCGGGGGATGTGTTCATTGGCATGCCGGGCACTCGTGTGGATGGGGGCGAGTTTTGGCAAAGTGCGATCGCAGCAGGGGCGATCGCCGCCATCATTTCTCAATCGGCCTATACCCAAAAACCGCCGACTAGCGAAGATTGCGTGATCCCCATTTCCACAGGCGAAACGGCAATGGCAGCGGTGTGCGCAACCCTCTCGGCAGCCTTTTATCAGCACCCTAGCCGCAAGCTCCAAATGGCGGGGGTAACGGGCACCAACGGCAAAACCACTACCACTCACCTGATCGAATTTTTTCTGCACCAGGCGCAGAAGCCAACGGCGCTGCTGGGCACCCTCTACACCCGCTGGCCGGGCCATCAGCAAACCGCGCTGCACACCACCCCCTTTGCCTTAGAACTTCAGGCCCAACTGGCCGCAGCCGTGGCCGCAGGCAGCCAGTATGGGGTGATGGAGGTTAGCTCTCACGCGCTAGCGCAAGATCGCGTTAACCAGTGCGCCTTTGAGGTCGCGGTATTCACCAATCTGACGCAGGATCATCTCGACTATCACGCAGATATGGAAGACTACTTCCGCAGCAAGGCGCGGCTGTTTTCGCCAGAGTTGCTGCGGGGTCGCGCCGTAATTAATCTGGATGATCCCTATGGACAGCGGCTGGTGCACGAGGGAATGACGGGCGATCGCCCCATCTGGACTTACAGCACGCGCGATCAGCAGGCCGATCTGTGGACGAGCGATCTGTCCTATGAATCGGATGGGGTACGGGGGATGCTGCATACTCCTGCGGGAACCGTGCCCTTTAAGTCACCCCTAGTAGGGCAGTTCAACCTGTCGAATTTGCTAGCGGCGGTGGGGGCCGCGCTGCACTTGGGTCTAGACTTGGGCGCGATGGTTCAAGCCCTGCCCCAGTTTGGCGGCGTGCCAGGACGGGTGGAGCAGGTGCAGGTGCAGCCCCATCAAGACATCAGCGTCATTGTGGACTATGCCCACACCCCAGATAGCCTAGAGAACCTGCTGACGGCATCGCGCCCGTTTATTCCGGGGCGGATGATCTGCGTCTTTGGCTGTGGGGGCGATCGCGATCGCACCAAACGCCCTCAAATGGGCAGCATCGCGGCCCGCTTAGCCGACTGGGTCATCGTCACCTCCGACAACCCCCGTACAGAGAACCCCCAGCGCATTTTAGAAGATGTGGTAGCGGGCATTCCAGGGGACGTAAACCCACTCGTGGAGGGCGATCGCGCCACCGCCATCCGCACCGCCATCCTGCAAGCGCAACCCGGCGACGGCGTGCTGATTGCCGGAAAAGGCCATGAAGACTACCAAATTCTCGGCACTGAAAAAGTGCACTTTGACGACCGAGAGCAGGCCAGATCTGCGCTAAATTTACGATCTCAACAGAGGAGCCATTAGTCCACGTCTATAACTTTTAGAAAGTTCGGAATTTTGAAGCCCAGAGAAAATCTAGCCTCCTTTCACTAAACTCAAAAAAAGATATTGGGATGTACAAGGACTTGCCCTGTGCTCGGCCATCTCACAAATCTTTCTAGTATTCAAAATAGACTTTGTAGCACGTGCTACAAAGTCTATTTTGAAAAAATATGTACTACAGAATATAATAATTTTGGAATAAAATTTTAAATCAGCAGTGTAAGCAGTGTGAGAAGCACGGAAGAAATTGATGCCTAAAATCACTGAGACTAGCGTATGTACAATGTTCTGGTTCTTGCTGCTAATCCACAGTACACTTCCCGTCTTGCTCTCGACCGAGAAGTGCGTAGTATAGATGAGGGCTTGAGGCGGTCAAAGCAGCGAGAGAAATTTGTTCTACACCAACGCTGGGCAGTCCGACCAAGAGATATATATCGAGCTCTGCTGGATGTCAATCCTCAAATTGTGCACTTTTCTGGCCATGGAAAAGAATCAGGCCTAGTCTTCGAGGATGAGTTAGGCAATCCCAAGGATGTAAGTGGTATGGTTCTGGCCGATTTATTTAAACTTTTTTCAGATCAGGTGCATTGTGTATTGGTAAATTGTGTATTGGCAAATGGTTGTTATTCGGCAATGCAAGCAGAAGCCATTGCCAAACATGTGAAATACGTTATCGGCATGGAAGAGGAAGTAAACGATCATGCCTCGATTGAGTTTGTAACTGGTTTCTATGACGCACTAGGATCAGGTCAATCCGTAGAATTCTCTTTTGAGGTTGGTCGTGCAGCTGTCGGGCTTTCCGGCTTTAAAAAGGAGTTCAAGGCGAGACTCTTTATAGGCAAAGATCAAAGCATACCCTTCATCAATGCTGGGGATCTAGCACTAAATCCAGTTGCTCCTAGCAATCTACATTCCCTTGCATCAAATGGCGTTAGCAACCAGCCTATTAAAGCATTTCTTTCTTACTCTCATGAGGATGAAGATTTGAGAAATCAGATTGTTCTTCATCTCTCTGCCTTGAAACGTCGAGGATTAATCGATGAGTGGCATGATCGAAAAATAAGCGCTGGATCGGAATGGAAAAATGCACTGATTGATCACATGGAGTCAGCTCAAATAATTTTATTGCTGATTAGCGCAGATTTTCTTGCATCAGACTATTGTTATCAAATCGAGATGAAACGAGCACTAGAGCGGCATGACCAAGGAGACGCAGTTGTAATACCAATCGTTCTTAGGCCAGTCGATCTGTTTGGATTGCCCTTCAATAAGTTGAAATGCCTCCCTAAAGATGGCAGGCCAGCAACAACTTGGGAAAATAAGGACGAAGCCTTTTTAGATATAGCTGAAGGCATTCGTATTATTGTCGAGGATTTTCGAAGCAGAATAAAAACCCCTGAGACCCTAGTTGATTGACAGAACCTTTGGAGTCCTTGTTCTTTCGTCAGTTGGGTTTCGACAATGCTCAACCAAACTAAACCGTTGCTGGTGTTGAGTTTCACTCCGTCCTATCCAACCTACGTGAGGAAGTTTTGTAAGTCAATTAGCCTGAGACCTAATCCTTCCAAGATTTTATAATTAACCTCTTATCTGAGTTAGGTGCAGATCTATGAATTCTTCTGAGGGTCACCGAGATGATATCAAAGTTTTCATATCCTATGCTCAAGCAGATGAAGGACTATTCCTAGCTTTAGGTAAGCATCTTAGTGCCATAAGGCAATCTAAGTTAATCCGAGATTGGCATTGTACCAAAATAAAAGCGGGAGAAGATTTCGCTCGAGAAACTTCTGAACACCTTAAATCTTCGGATGTCATCCTTTTGCTTATTAGTTCTGATTACTTAGACTCGAAGTCTAATAATGACATAGAAATTGAAGAAGCAATACAAAGGCACAATAATCAAAAAGCTCGAGTTATACCAGTACTGCTACGTCGAGTAGATTGGCAAAATACCTTTTTTGAAAATCTTAAGCCGTTACCTTGTAATGGAAGTCCTGTTTCAAGTTGGAGCAATCAAGATGAAGCTCTTTTCGATGTCGCAAAAGGAGTTAGAGATGTAGTTGAGGATTTGATAAAAAAGCGATACAACGATAGACTAAGCCAGTACGAAACCCATTTTTTGAGGACGATAAATCAAGTATATCCAATACCTCAAATTGGAGAAACCTCTTTAATAAAGATAAGAAGAAATCTTGGAATAAAGGATCAAGATGTTGAAAAAATCGAACGGCCTATTCGTGAAAAAAAAGAGTCTGAATATCGTCAGTATCAAGAAAAAATAGAAGACTATAAAAAGTGTTTTCTCCGATTGATAGAATCTGAGTATCCACTAACAGAAACTAGTCGAGGTCAACTGTTTAGGAAGAGACAGGTTCTTGCACTAGAAGAAAAAGATACTCGGAAGATAGAGGAACCAATCTATATCTTAAAAGAATCGGAGTATAGACAGAGACTAAAAGAATATGAACAAGAGTTTCGCAAGTTATTCTTATTAGGAACTCACCTTGAAGACCAGAAAAAAGAAAATTTGCTTTTATTAAGAAGAAGGCTCAAAATAACGAATTTCAATGCAAAAGAAATCGAGAGAGAAGTAATTAGCCAGACCCAAAATGTACCTAATGTCAATGGATCAGAATCCGACTTAAATAGTGTCTCATTTAGTAAAATTCCAAACATCAGCTTGCTAGTTTCAGGTTTCTTAGGCTCTCTTTATCGCCCAAGATTTTCAAATATTAGAAGCCCTTTAGCGTGGTTTATCTTGACTTTTCTTTTTGCAGGAGCCATAGGAGCCACATCGTTTGCTTTGAGTCAAGTAAATCTTGTGATTAATAGTTGGAGAAACTCTGCTGAAAGTAAGAAATCAATTAATTCTTCACTCGGAAACTTGTCTACAGACTCACAATCTTTTAGCAAAGAGGACGCCATTCACCTAATTCGCTCATGGCAAAGTGTAAAACCGCGAGTTTTTGGAAGAGAACGCAACCTAAGTCTGATAGACGAGTATATTAGTGGCCGTAAGCATGCTAGCACTCTGAGCAGCATTGCAAGATTAGATGAAAAGGGCGCTCACTATGTATTTACAGAAGATGCCGTAGCCGACTATGAGGGTCATTTTTGTCGCTTTAAGCATAGAGCGGAAATCCATCTTAAGCTTACCGAGGTTTATTCTGAATACGTCGATGAAAGTCAGCAAAAGAACTTCTCAGAATACACAACACAGGCAGCTTTTGGGTTTATGTATACAGATGGAAGTTGGAAGTATGTTGATGATGGTCAGTCAACAAGCATAGAAGGATTAAAGAGATTTAGGCAAAGATTTTGGGGAGAAGACTTGTTCTTCGTTGAGCAAAGCAGATGTGAATCTTGAAGCTAAGCGATTTATTTATGCTTAAGCAGAGTTTTGTCAGTATTTCCAAGCATCTATCAATTTTGTTAAGTTGTGTTTGAAAGACTCAACAGTTAACTTATCCACGCAGCGAGATGTGCATGTGGTGCTCACCGAGCCGGGCTGTGTGCGTGGCAACCATGTGCATCAGCACGGCACAGAATGTATGACAGTATACGGCCCAGCACTGGTGCGGGTGCAAGAGGGCGATACGCTCACAGAACTGGCGGTGCCTATCGGCGATATCGTGCGCATCACCATTCCGGCAGGCGTTGCCCATGCGGTCAAAAATACGGGCGATCGCCCCAATCTATTAATCGTATTCAACACCGACGCCTACAATCCCAAACAGCCCGACGTGCACTCGGTCGCGCTGTTTGATTAACGCGGGGAGCTGAACGCAGTCGAGGCCACCCACGGTTGCAAAATCGGCAACCTCAGATAATTCTTCTATATTCCCCTGATAAAGTTCTAAGCATGGCACTAGCTATCGCTAGAACAGTTCCGTTACGTGGAACCTTGCGACACGATCGGTTCTTCCAACGGAGCGGCTCTAGCGAGCTAGCGCCACAGACGAGATGGGCAGCGCTGTCGGATCAAGGCCAGGCTAAAGGCCAAGGCCGATCGCCCGCTCACCACCTCCCACAGGTGTTTTTGTGGAGTCAGCGACCGCTGACCAATTCGTTTAGGTGTGAGTTTAAAGATGAATCAATCTGTGTTGTTCCGTTTATTTAGTGCAGGGTTAGGCCTTGCTGTGTTCAGTCAGGGATTGGCGATCGCCCAGCCAGCCCCACCGTCCCCACCAGCCCAGCCCGAAGCCGCCGACAGCCCCACCACCAACTGGTACAACTGCCTCACTCGTGAGGTGTTTACCCCCGACAAGCAAGCCTGGTGCGACAGTCTGAATCGGTTGCTCAACGGCTCCTACAGCACGCCAACGCTAGGGCCAGAACCTCAAGTTGGGGTGATCAACTTTGAAAATGGACAGTTTTCCGATCCCAACCGCGAACTTGTTGCAACCCTATTTCGTGAACAGGGTCGAGTCGCTATTGGAGACATCACCGGAGACGGGGAAACGGATGCAGTAATGGTCATGGTGGTAAACACAGGCGGCACTGGAAATTTTGTTTACTTGGCACCTGTATTGGATGTAGACGGTATGCCAAACTCACTGATGCCAGTAGGATTGGGCGATCGCACTCGAGTGAATACCGTGACGATTCTGGGCGACAGCCAGTTCAGCGTCAACATGGTAGTTCAAGGCCCCAACGACCCCGCCTGCTGCCCCTCGCAAGAAGTGACACAGTTCTATGCTATAGAAAATGGTGAAATCGTGCCGATTGCTCCGCCAGAGGGCACAGTTCCCGACCCAGATACCGCCCTACTCGAAGGCAAATCCCTGGCATTCTTCCAAACCAGTGGCTATGCGGTGCGCGTATTCGTGCGGGATGGCATTACCCGCCTGAATTTGTTTAACAAACAAACCGGCCAGCTAGAACTGAATGAGGTTTCTGCTGTCGTCACGCCCGATCCCGAAGGCGTAACCTACAGCTACGATGGCCCCACGTGGGCCCATGTGTATCTCAACAATGTTAGCGGTCAGACTCTCATGGTAGACGGCACACTCCAACAAGACTATGAGTCAGTCTCGGGTACGGTAACATACCGTCCTCGCATTGCCCTACCGCCCAACGCAGTGGTTGAAGTTAGTCTGGTCGATGTGAGCCGCGCCGATGCCCCCGCTACCGTGCTCGCCTGCCAAGCCTTGGTAACTAACGGGCGACAGGTTCCATTTGCCTTTGACCTAGCCTATGACCCCAATCAGATCGATAGCCGCTTGACCTACGCAGTGCAGGCGCGCATCTCAGTAGAGGGGCAGTTGCAATTCATCAACACCAGTCGCTTTAATGTCATCACCAATAACACTCCCACCGACAGCGTCGAGATTGTGGTGGAGCCTGTAGCGTCCAATTCTCAGTAACCTCCCGCGTGGGATTCGCCTTTCCTTCTCCTAAAGCTCTGCAAGAGAGAGGCATATTTACAGCGCGAGATCCTTGTTTCAAGGTGAGTTCAAAATAGAGCGGAAGTTGCCGTCGGGAGAGCCGATAGTTGGCATTCCCGATAGCGGCTTAAAACCTTGAGATTGGGGTGCATCCCACTTTTGTAACCCTCACCCTAAATCCCTCTCCCAGGGCGGGAGAGGGACTTTGAATCCGGCTCCCCTTCTCCCGTTTTGGGAGAAGGGGCTGGGGGATGAGGGCAACTTGCAAAACTGGGATGCACTCTGAGATTGACTTAGGTAAGCGTCATTCGCTCAAACCCATTCAACGCCCAACGGTTTTCGTCCATAGGTTTTCAAAAAAAATCAGGGCACCTCATCGTAATGAGATGCCCTAGAGATCTAACTCTAGCTAAATCAACGTTTTGTGCCTTTATCTGAGATAAGGTACACAGTCAAACTGGTTGTGAAACCTACAAAGGATTTTGCTGAAGCCATCTTGCCGTCTGAGCTTCATTAGCTGCTCGAAGCGTGGCTGCGATCGTAGGTGGCCCAAAATCCAGGATGCACTTTGCCCTGTACGTGGTTCCAGTATTGAGCAGCGTTTTCGCCATCTAAGCCAATGCTGGTGGCGGCGCGGCTGAGCATAACTTGCTGACGGTGCTTGACTTGACGGTGATGATTCATCATCAGAAGGCGGGCGCGATCGCCCCCAATAGTGACAGCTGGGTCAGTCGCTTCCACAAACGTTACAGGGGCAACGTCTTCTACGTCATCCGCCACTGCTTGGTTTGTGCTGTATCGGTTGCCTCGATAGGAGAGGTCAGTCGTTGTGGGGTTGCTGTTTTGCAGGCCTACTACAGGAGCAGCAAGCGTGTAAGTTGCACCACGATAGTTGAGTTTCATAGGTCTCGCCTCTTTGTAATGTAATGAGTAGATTGAGGCGCGTTCCTTCGGGACTGCTCCCTACTTCCGTCCCATCCGTTGAGCGATCGCCACTTAGCAATTCACTAAACTTTTGAGGGATGAACGAATTCCGTTTCTGTAGTTTCTGTATCTGTTGTGGACAGCCTAAGGCGCAACGATTAGCGCTCAGGAGCGTCTTTAACATCGGTGACTACTGGCTGGTTAGTTCTGTATCGATTGCCCCGATAGGAGAGGTCAGTCGTTGTGGGGTTGCTGTTTTGCAGACCCACAGCAGTGGTTACAGATGCATATGTAGCGCCACGATAGCTGAGTTTCATAGGTCTCGCCTCTTTGTAATGTAATGAGTAGATTGAGGCGCGTTCCTTCGGGACTGCTCCCTACTTCCGTCCCATCCGTTGAGCGATCGCCACTTAGCAATTCACTAAACTTTTGAGGGATGAACGAATCCTGCTTCTGTATCTATTGTTACCGTTTTGAATCTTCGCTGTCAACATCTGCAGAGGGAATTGGACATTTTTTAACAATGCCTCCTCACCGATTGCGTGGGTTCTCCACGCAGTCGGTGAGGAGAACCGAACCAAAGCAACCTAAGACCTCACCAGTCAAGACTTACAGCAATTCAGGCTGACGGTAGTTCAGACTTATGGCTCAGGCTGTAGAGGATAGTCAGCCTGTATGGCCCACTGCTGGCCCGAGTGGATCAGTAGCGTTAGGCGATCGCCCAAAAAATCCATATCCACAGACCGAGCCTCAAGGTCAGCCCAGGCGCGCTGAAACACAGCAGGCGTCATCCCACGCGAAGCAACGGTGATATGGGGCACAAAGGGACGCGTTTTGGATGTGGCATCCACAATCCCCAAGGCTGTCTCTAACTGCTGCATCAGCGTGGCTTGCAGTTGCAGTAGTGCGGGCGATCGCACCACGTGGATATACAGCACACGCGGCGCAAACGCTCCAAACCCTGCCAGCATAATGGGTACCGCAGGTTGCGCAGTTGCAAACCGGGTGAATGTTGCCTCCAACTGAGGCAGCTGTTTCATCGGCCACTCAAACGGCGGTTGCAGAGTAATGTGAGGCGGGGCATTGGCGGTTCTTGTATGATGGCGATCGCTCAACGCCTGAATCACACCATTGGCGTCGCGCACAATCGGCAGCGGCGGAATAATAGCAATGAAGAATCGTGGCATAGTCAACCTCGGCCCAGTTGGCTAGGATATGCTAGGTGCTCACGCCAAGCTGGCAACAGTCATCCTTTACGTTCACACCTACGCAGACTATGCCCTGGTTTGTCAAAATTGAGAAGGGGTTAGTAGATAAGCCCACCTTCGACCAGTTTGTGCCTGCACATCTCTCGTTTGTGCGCACCCTCAAAGAAAAAGGTCACCAAGTCAAAACAGGCTATTGGGCAGAGCGCGGCGGCGGCATGATGGTGTTTCAGGCTGAGTCGCTAGAAGAAGCGCAAACCATCGTGAATCAAGATCCGCTGATTCAAAATGGCTGCGTGAGCTATGAACTGCACGAATGGCGCGTCGTGCTTGAATAAGCTTGAATCATACGGCTAACTGACTCAGCGATGAGCCAAGCTGCCGATTGTTGAGTCGGGAAACCGTTGAATAGGGCATCGGCGATCGCCCCAATCGCACACTTAAGGACACGCTGAATGGCAGACACAGGCGACGGCATCAAAATCATTGCAGACAACCGCCAAGCTCGATTTCTTTATGAGATTTTAGAAACCTACGAGGCTGGGCTGGCGCTGCGCGGCACAGAAGTAAAGTCCATCCGCCAGGGCAAAGCTAACCTCAAGGAAGGCTACGCCCTAGTTCGCGGCGAAGAAGTCTGGCTACACAATGTGCATATTTCCCCCCATGACACCGCTGGCCTGGTCAACAACCACGATCCCCTGCGCACCCGCAAACTGCTGCTCCACAAAGATGAAATTCGCAAGCTAATCGGCCTGACCGAGCAAAAGGGGCTCACCCTCGTGCCGCTTAAGCTCTATCTCAAGAAAGGATACATCAAGCTCTCGATCGGGCTGGCTCGCGGCAAAAAGCTGCACGACAAGCGCGAAGACTTAAAGCGCAAGCAAGAAAAACGCGAAATGGAACGCGCTATGAAGCGATAACGTCAGACCTCTGACTCCAGTAAGACGCCAAGACCTCGGCCATCCTTAAGGATAAAGACAGTAGTGCCGCAGGGCTACTGCATCCCTTAATCAAGCGAGACACAATGGCAAACCAATCTAACGAGTTTAAAAAAGGCGAACAGGTCGAGTGGAACACGCCCCAAGGAGAAACCGAGGGCGTCATTGAAAAGAAACTGACCCAGCCAATGGAGATCAAAGGCCACCACGTCAACGCCTCCAAAGACGACCCACAATACTTGGTCAAGAGCAATAAAAGCGGCAAGAAGGCCGCTCATAAGCCCGAATCGCTAGAGAAAGCCGAGGACTAACCCTAAGGCTAAGTTGAAGCACCCACAGGCTTAACCTTCTCAAGTTGAGCCTAGATTCAACTAACTGCGCCACAAAACCAGCTGAGTTAAACCGCGTATCAACGAGCAGGGCGATCGCATTTTATTCTCGCGGGTAGAGCGCTAGCCACCGGAGCTAAGAGAAATTGAGCCAGCTGGTGCAGTGCGATCGCAACGCTCACAAATTCGCTCGCATCTGTCCCCAAAGGCTCAGCAATTCAGAAAATGGTGCAAGATCATAGGTAGGCGTTTCATTCTGAACACTACACATACCCATGCTTGAGCACGACGTGATTATTGTGGGCGGGGGATTGGCAGGCTCTCGGGCAGCAGTAGAAATTGCCCGCATGAACCCCAAATTGAGCATTGCGGTTGTGGCCAAAACCCACCCCATCCGCTCCCACTCAGTTGCCGCGCAGGGGGGCATTGCGTCGTCGTTGCGAAATGTTGATTCTGAAGACAGTTGGGAGGCCCATGCATTCGACACGGTTAAAGGTTCTGACTACCTGGCAGATCAGGATGCAGTAGAACTGCTGACTCAGGAAGCGCCCGACGTCGTGCTCGACCTGGAACATATGGGGGTGCTGTTTTCGCGTCTGCCAGACGGGCGCATTGCGCAGCGGGCCTTTGGTGGGCATTCCCATAAGCGCACCTGCTATGCGGCTGACAAAACAGGGCACGCCATTCTGCATGAGTTGGTGAATAATCTGCGGCGCTATGGCGTCACCATCTATGACGAATGGTATGTAATGCGCCTCATCTTCGAAGATAGCGATGCCAAAGGCGTGGTGATGTACCGCATTCGGGATGGGCAACTGGTGGTTGTGCGGGCCAAGGCCGTGATGTTTGCCACAGGCGGCTATGGGCGCGTCTACAACACCACCTCCAATGATTTTGCCTCGACTGGGGATGGGCTAGCGATGACGGCAGCCGTCGGGTTGCCGCTAGAAGACATGGAATTTGTGCAGTTTCATCCTACGGGTCTCTATGGGGTGGGGGTGCTGATTTCTGAGGCGGTGCGGGGTGAAGGGGCGTATCTGGTAAATAGCGAGGGCGATCGCTTTATGGCGACCTATGCCCCGAGCCGCATGGAGTTGGCGCCCCGAGACATTACATCACGGGCGATCGTGAAGGAGATTCGCGCCGGACGGGGTATTCATCTCGACGGCAGTGCGGGGGGCCCCTTTATCAACCTGGATGTGCGTCACTTGGGGCGAGAGCACATCATGAGCCGCATTCCGTTTGCGTGGGAAGAGGCGCACCGACTGCTGGGCGTGGATGCGGTGCATCAGCCTATTCCAGTGCGACCCACGGTGCATTACTCCATGGGGGGCATTCCCACGAATACCGACGGGCGGGTGCGGAGCAGTGCCGAGGGCTTAACGGAGGGCTTCTTCGCCGCAGGAGAAGCAGCCTGCGTGTCGGTGCATGGCGCCAATCGGTTGGGCAGCAACTCTCTGCTGGAGTGTGTGGTGTATGGACGGCGGACTGGAGCGGCGATCGCCCGTTATGTAGGCCAGCGCAAACTGCCCGATATAGATGAACAGCGCTATCTTCGGGACGCGCAACAGCGGCTGCAATCCTTGCTAGATCGCCCCGGTCAAGTGCGTATCGGGCACCTGCGACAAGAGTTTCAGGATTGCATGACAGAACATTGCGGCGTCTTTCGCACAGAGTCGGTCATGCAGGAGGGTCTAGACAAGGTGCGATCGCTCCGACAGCAGGCCGAACACGTCTACCTCGATGACAAAGGCACTCTGTGGAATACAGAGTTGGTGGAAGCAATGGAGCTGCAGAGCATCATGCTGGTGGGCGAGATGATTCTCACCAGTGCGCTCAACCGTCAAGAAAGCCGTGGGTCTCATTCTCGAGAAGACTATCTCAACCGTGACGATGAGCGGTTTTTGCAGCACACAATGGCCTATAGCTCTGCCGCAGGGATAGAGATTGGCGATCGCCCCGTCACCATCACCCGGTTTCAGCCTCAAGAGCGCAAGTATTAAGTACCCTTCTAAACACCACGCCTCACCCCTGCTCACCCTCAACTGGGCGAACTTCGCAGGGGCGATTCTGGCAATCGTTAATGTAGAGTTGCTCAATCGCAGGCTTTTGCCAATTCAGCGGAATTTCAAGCAAATCGCGGGCCCCGGTGACCCCCTGCCCAATGAAAAACAACAGCGCTACGCAATTCAGCACAATATGAACCCGCCGCCAGTTTTGTGAGCGATCTTTGTAGATATCTGGCACGATCGCCAGGGAAAAGATCATCAACATCGCGGCAGCCATGCCGTAGTAGAAGTGCGAGATCTGCCATTCAAAATCGCGCCGGAATACGAGATCGTATAAGTTGCCATCCCCCGCTTGAAACTTCTGGAATCCGATGATCCAAAGCCCTAGCCCGGTTAGTGTGGCAAACACCCCGCGCCACAGCGGCGTGCGAGCGCGGTAAAGCAGCACCAGCGACGCAATCGTGGCCGCATAAAACAGCGCAATTAAGAAAAACCGCCCGGTATTGGCCTCCCAGTTGCCGTCGTCAATCACTAGCTTTTTGACGATAGGCTGCGCTAACCCCAACAGCGTTAGCCCCACTACGGAGGCACTCAGCCACTTTCCCAGCCGCAAATGCTCTGGCCCGACCGTCGGGGAAATTTTGCTCTTGCCGGATGAATCAGGCTGCAGGCGGCGGCGGCGGGTTTGCAACGCAAAGTACACCACGATGCCAATTAACGGAAACACATAAAAGACGGCGATCGCCGGATGCAGAATCGTTGCGTAGTCTTGAGCGCTCATTCTCTTAATCCTTACTAGCCTCTAAGGTTCCTGAATTCTGTCTACAGTCAGTCGCACAGCCATCGAAGCAACGCATAAATCAAGCTTGCACTGATTAGCTTAAAGGAAGATGAGAAACCCCACCACAGATTACTCATCTTGAGTCTAGTGCTGCGATTCAACAAGGTGACTCAGCCGTTGCCACTAAATCTTTGGATCTTCTAAAGCATTGGCTAGAATCTATGCAAGATGGGCGATCGCCAGACTTCAATCTATGGATAAACAAGATATCTGCATCTATACCCATAGATCTTTCAAGTCAAATCGGTATAATGAATGAACAGTAAAGAAAAGTAACGTTTGTCTCAGTTCTGTTCATCTTCTGCATTTATTCAGTGCATTTTCAGGATTGAAGGGCGTTAATTTTACATCTCGCTGTTATTCAAGTATTCGGAGATTCGCGCCATGACCATAGCAATGGGACGAGCGCAAGCCGGGCAAGGATGGTTCGACGTCCTTGACGACTGGCTAAAGCGCGACCGATTCGTCTTTGTGGGCTGGTCCGGCATCCTGCTATTCCCGTGTGCCTACA
>JAESGQ010000138.1_pt1 | contig 35478 bp, 35 predicted proteins | sample 9266251 | NCBI WGS metagenome assembly JAESGQ01 (sample SAMN17056778, study PRJNA650883) | algae metagenome | isolation source: Kaiparowitsia implicata GSE-PSE-MK54-09C and co-occurring heterotrophs from... | place: USA: Kaiparowits Plateau, Grand Staircase Escalante National Monument, UT ... | reverse complement strand
GCTCGCGTACCTCGGCAGGGAACTGTTCCTGCTCGATCTGCTGCTCCAGCACGTAGAGCAGGTGCACCGGGTTGGCGGCGATTTCGTGCGGGTCGAAGTTGAACACTTTGGAGAGGATCTTGAAGGCGAAGCGGGTCGACAGGCCATTCATGCCTTCATCCACGCCGGCGGTGTCGCGGTACTCCTGAATCGACTTGGCCTTGGGATCGGTGTCCTTGAGGTTTTCGCCGTCGTAGACGCGCATTTTCGAGTAGACGTTGGAATTTTCCGGCTCTTTCAGGCGGCTGAGCGTGGAGAACTGCGCGAGCATCTTCAGGGTGTCCGGCGCGCAATGGGCCTTGGCCAGGGAGCTGTTGAACAGCAGCTTGTCGTAGATCTTGATCTCGTCGGTGACGCGCAGGCAGTACGGCACCTTGACGATATAGATACGGTCGATGAAGGCCTCGTTGTTCTTGTTGTTGCGGAAACTGTGCCATTCCGACTCGTTGGAGTGGGCCAACAGGATACCGCTGTAGGGGATCGCGCCGAGGCCTTCGGTGCTGTTGTAGTTACCTTCCTGGGTGGCGGTCAATAGTGGATGCAGCACCTTGATCGGCGCCTTGAACATCTCGACGAATTCCATCAGGCCCTGGTTAGCCCGGCACAGTGCGCCTGAGTAGCTGTAGGCGTCGGCGTCGTTCTGTGGATATTCCTCGAGCTTGCGGATGTCCACCTTACCGACCAGGGCGGAGATGTCCTGGTTGTTCTCATCGCCCGGCTCGGTCTTGGCCACGGCGATCTGATTGAGGATCGACGGGTAGAGTTTGACCACGCGGAACTGGCTGATGTCGCCGCCGAACTCCTGCAGGCGCTTGGTTGCCCAGGGCGACATGATGCTATTGAGGTAGCGCCGCGGGATGCCGTAATCCTCTTCGAGGATGGCGCCGTCTTCGGCGTCGCTGAACAGCCCCAGCGGCGACTCGAACACTGGCGAGCCCTTGATCGCGTAGAACGGTACTTTCTCGATCAGGTGCTTGAGCTTTTCCGCCAGCGACGATTTACCGCCGCCTACCGGGCCGAGCAAATAGAGAATCTGTTTCTTCTCTTCCAGGCCCTGAGCCGCATGGCGGAAGTAGGAGACGATCTGGTCGATGCACTCTTCCATGCCGTGGAAGTCGGCAAAGGCCGGATAGCGGCGGATCACCTTGTTGGAGAAAATCCGCGATAGCCGCGAGTTGCTCGAGGTGTCGAGCAGTTCGGGTTCGCCAATGGCCATCAGCAAGCGCTCGGCTGCCGAGGCATAAGCACTGCGATCCTGCTTGCACAGTTCGAGGTACTCCTGGAGGGAGAGTTCCTCCTGGCGAGTCGCTTCGAAACGTTGTTGGAAGTGGCTGAAAATGCTCATGACTTCACCTCGCTCGATGCGCAGAGCCGGTGCGGGATCGGTCAGGTGCTTGGCAGCTCCGGTGCTAATGCAGCCGGGATAAAACCCCCGAACACCTAAAAGTCATACCGATGGCCCGATGCCGTTTGGCCGGCTCTACCTTGTTTTGGATGGCCTGAGCTAAAGGATAGTTCGGAATCGGCAGGGTCAAGGGTTGCGGAACGATAACAGGATATTACCGTTGGTCGGCAGTGGCCGGCAGGCCGCTGCTGGTGCGGCCTGGGCGCGGAAAAAAATTATTCTTCGGGCGCGTGCGCTGTTTCGTCGGGGAAGGTCGCGCGCCACAGCTCGAAACCGCCATCGAGGCTGTAGACATCGCTGAAGCCCTGGCCGACCAGATAGGCCGCCGCGCTCTGGCTGGAGTTGCCGTGATAGCAGGCGACGATCAGTGGCGCATCGAGATCGGCCTGGGTGATAAAGGCGTGCAGCGAGTGGTTGTCGAGGTGCTGCGAGCCGCTGATATGACCGGCGGCGAAGCTCTGCGGGTCACGGATGTCGACCACCACTGCGCCTTGCTGGCGCAGGGCTTGAGCCTGCTCAGGGGGAATACGTTTGAATTCGCTCATGCTTGCTCCTTACAGTCGCAGCTGTATTTCTCGCCGCTATCGATATTCATCAGGGTCATGCTCGCGCCCCATACGCAGCCGGTATCCAGCGCGACCACGTCGGGCTCCTGGGATTGCCCTTCGAGCGCCGCCCAGTGGCCGAAGATGATGCGCTGACCGCGGGTCTTGCGCTGCTTGTAGCTGAACCAGGGCGCGTAGCCGGGTGGCGCGCTGGCCACGCCTTCCTTGCTTTTCAGGTCGAGGGTGCCGTCGGCTTTGCAGAAACGCATGCGGGTGAAGTAGTTGGTGATCACCCGCAGGCGCGTCACGCCGTGCAGGTCGCCGTCCCACTTGGCTGGCTCGTTGCCATACATGCCGTCGAGAAACAGCGGCATGCGCGCATCATCGCGCAGGGCTTCTTCCACTTCGGCGGCGCGCTTGAGCGCTTTGCTCATGTTCCACTGCGGCGGTATACCGGCATGCACCAGAGCAGTATCGCGGGCTTCGTCGTAATGCAGGAGCTTTTGCCGGCGCAGCCAGTCGAGCAGGTCCGCAGCATCCGGCGCGTCGATGATCTCGCGCAGGGTGTCGCCTTTTTTCAGCCGCTCGATATTGTGCGCCACGGCCAGCAGGTGCAGATCGTGATTGCCCAGCACGCAGGTCAGCGCATCACGGATGCCGTAGAGAAAACGCAGCGTCGCCAGGGATTCGGGGCCGCGATTGACCAGGTCGCCGACCAGCCATAGCTGGTCCTGCGCCGGATCAAAGGCCACGCGCTCAAGCAGGCATTGCAGGGGTTTCAGGCAACCTTGCAGGTCGCCGACTGCGTAAGTGGCCATCAGTGCAGCGAGCCCGGCACCGCAAGACGGAAGGGCGCGATTACCGCGTCAAAGCGTTTGCCGTCGTCGGCGAGCATCTGGTAACTGCCCTGCATGATGCCAACGCGGGTGGTCATCACCGTGCCGCTGCTGTAGGTGTGGCTGGCGCCAGCTTCGATCAGCGGTTGTTGGCCAACTACTCCAGCACCGCGCACTTCCTGCACGCGGCCATCGCCGTCGGTAATCACCCAGTGCCGCGAGAGCAGTTTGGCCGGCAGCTCGCCGTTGTTGCTCACCGTGACGGTGTAGGCGAAGGCAAAGCGGTTCTGCTCCGGCTGCGATTGCTCCGGCAGGTAGCGGGTGACGACGCTGACGTCGATGTTGTAGCGCGAATCGCTCATGCGTAATTAACTCGGTGGGCAGAAACCCAGTCTAGCCGCTGTCAGTCGGCGATGGGTTGTTCAGCCAGTTTGTCCGTCAGGCGTACAAACGCAGCCAGGTCCAGTTGTTCAGGGCGCAGGCTGCCATCCACACCTGCCGCTTCGATGGCCTCGGCGGGCAGCAGGGCCTTGAGGGTGTTGCGCAGGGTCTTGCGGCGCTGGTTGAAAGCTTCGCGTACCACGCGTTCGAGCAGGTGATGGTCCTTGGCCGGATGCGGCAGCACCTCGTGCGGCACCAGGCGGACGATCGCTGAATCAACCTTGGGCGGCGGATTGAACGCGCCGGGGCCGACATTGAACAGATGTTCCACGCGGCAGTGGTACTGCACCATGATCGACAGGCGGCCCCAATCTCCGCCGCCTGGCTCGGCGGCCAGGCGCTCGACCACTTCCTTTTGCAGCATAAAGTGCATGTCGCGAATCAGCGCGGCATTGCTCAGCAGGTGGAAGATCAGCGGCGTGGAGATGTTGTACGGCAGGTTGCCAACCACGCGCAGGCTATGTGGTGCGGCCTGGAGCTGGTTGAAGTCGAACTTGAGGGCATCGCCCTGGTTCAGACGAAAACGCGGGTTGCTGCCGAACTGGTGTTGCAGGATTGGCACCAAGTCGCGGTCGAGCTCAATCACGTCGAGCTGCGCCCCGCTGTTCAGCAGGCCTTCGGTCAGCGCCCCCTGGCCTGGGCCGATCTCTAGCATGTGCTCGCCTTCGCGGGCGTGGATGGCGCGCAGAATGCGGTGAATCACCCCGGCGTCATGCAGGAAGTTCTGGCCGAAACGCTTGCGCGCGCGGTGTTGGTATTCGGACATGCAGCAGCTCCAGGCTTCAAAGCATCGGCTTGAAGCGAATTTAACGCGGGTAGAAAGCCCGGCAGTTTAACAGCATTGGCGGCGTACGCCCCGTGCCGGGCGTGGCAGTCAGGCGCTTTTCACCTGGCTGGCAGCCATTTCATACGCGGTTTGCAGGGCGACCTGCAGGCTGCCGCTGTCGATTTTGCCGCTGCCGGCCAAATCCAGCGCGGTGCCGTGGTCGACTGAGGTGCGGATGATCGGCAGGCCCAGGGTGATGTTCACCGCTGCGCCAAAGCCTTTGTATTTGAGTACTGGCAAGCCCTGGTCGTGGTACATCGCCAGCACTGCATCGCAATGCTCAAGGTGCTTGGGGGTGAACAAGGTGTCGGCCGGTAGCGGGCCGATCAGGTCCATACCTTCGCTGCGCAGCTGCTGCAGGGTGGGCTCGATTACTTCGATTTCTTCCCGGCCCAGGTGGCCGCCTTCGCCGGCATGCGGGTTGAGGCCGCAGACCAGAATGCGCGGCCGGGCGATGCCGAATTTCGTGCGCAGGTCATGATCGAGAATGCGCGTTACGCGACTGAGACGTTCAGGGGTGATGGCTGCGGCCACATCCTTGAGTGGCAAGTGTGTAGTCACCAGCGCCACACGCAGGCCATGGGTGGCGAGCATCATCACCACCTGCTCGGTGTGGGTCAGCTCGGCTAGAAACTCGGTATGTCCGGAGAAGGCAATTCCGGCTTCGTTAATCACGCCCTTGTGCACGGGGGCGGTAATCATCCCGGCAAAGTGGCCGTCGACGCAGCCATGGCCCGCGCGGGTGAGGGTTTCTAGCACGTAGTGCGCGTTGCTTGCGTTCAGCTGTCCTGGTGTTACGGCTACGGCCAGTGGCGTGTCCCAGACATACAGGCTGCCGGCCGGTGCGGCCTGGCTTGGCCAGCATTCCGGGGCGACGCTGATCAGTTGAATGCTTAGCCCCAGCAACTGGGCGCGCTCAGCCAGCAGATCGCGGCTGGCGATGGCAATCAGGGAGTGCGGCTGCGCTTCACGCGCCAGCAGCAGGCACAGGTCTGGGCCTATGCCGGCGGGTTCACCTGGGGTCAGTGCGAAAAGGCGTGCGGCAGTCATCGGCGAACTCTCGGTTATGCGCCAACTCGGTTGGGCGTCAGTTAATTAAGAGGGTAAGGCCATTATGCGTCGGCCTGTAGGATCGCTGCCAGCGATGAGCAGCCACAAAAAAGCCCGGCTCTGCATGTGCATGGCCGGGCTTTATTGGTTGCTGTGCTAGCGCACTGCGCCTGTCAGAGTTTGCTCTCGACGTAGGCTTCGTCGCGGATCTGCCGTAGCCAGGCTTGCAGTTCTTCGTCGTATTTGCGGTTACGCAGCACAGTCATCGCCTGCTGCTCGCGGAACTGCGCGCTGCTGTCGGTGGCGCGGCGGCCCATGACTTCCAGCACATGCCAGCCATACGGGCTCTTGAAGGGTTTGGACAGCTCTCCAGCCGGGGTGCTGTTCATCACCTCGCGGAACTCGGGCACCAATACGTTCGGGTCGATCCAGCTAAGGGTCCCGCCATTCAGCGCAGAGCCTGGGTCTTCAGAGAAGTTTTTCGCCAGTTCGGCGAAATCTTCCCCGGCCAGAATGCGTTGGTAAAGACGCTCGACCAGACGCTTGGTTTCGGCTTCGCTACGAATTTCGCTGGGCTTGATCAGGATGTGGCGAACGTTTACTTCGTCACGTACCTGGCTGTCGCCACCGCGTTTTTCCAGCAGCTTGAGCATGATAAAGCCGCCAGGGGTGCGCATCGGCTCAGTCACTTGGCCGACTGACAAGGCGCTAAGCATGGTGTCGAAGGGCGGTGGCAGTTGCCCGGCTTTACGCCAGCCCATTTCGCCGCCTTCCAGCGCGGTTTCACTCGCCGAGCGAGCAATGGCCAGCTGGGCGAAATCAGCGCCTTGCTGCAATTGCTTATACAGATCGCGGGCCTGACGATCAGCCGCCTGGATATCCTCAGGCGAGGCACCTTCGGTTACTGGAATCAGGATGTTCGCCAGGCGGAATTCTTCCGAAAGCTGCATCTTGCCCATGTCCGAAGCGAGGAAGTTCTGCACTTCCTGATCGGTCACCTGGATGCGCTCAGCCACGCGGCGTTGGCGCACACGGCTGATAATCATCTCGCGGCGTACCTGGTCGCGCGCATCGGTGTACGACAGACCGTCCGCCGCCAAGGCGGCGCGGAACTGCTCGATGCTCATGCCATTGCGCTGGGCGATGGTGCCGATGGCCTGGTTCAGCTCTTCGTCAGTAATCCGAATGCCGGAACGCTCACCAATCTGCAGTTGGATGTTCTCGATGATCAGGCGTTCCAGCACCTGCTGGCTGAGTACATGCTCAGGCGGCAGGGCTGCGCCGCGCTGGGCAATAGTCTGCTGCACTTCACGCAGGCGTGAATCGAGCTGGCTTTGCATGACGACATCGTTATCGACAATCGCTACAACGCGGTTGAGTGGTTGTACCTCAGCGTGTGCCGCAGTACCCAGAAACAGCGCGCCCAACAGCAGGGGGCGCACGCAATCAGAAAGCTTGATCTTCACGTTCACGATAACCTTGAATGCCTTGGTCGAGGAAAGTCTCAACTTTATTGCCGACTACACCGCCCAGACCTTTGAGTACGATCTGCAGGAAGATGCCGCGGTCAGCCTGGTCGTTCAGCGACGGGTTCAGGCTGACTTCGTCGTAGTCGATCCAGTAGCGGTTGATCAGGCGCAGTTTCCAGCAGCAGTTGTCGTACTCGAAACCGGCGAAGGCTTCCAGTGTACGGTCGCGACCGTAGTCATACTGCCAGCGGGAAATCACGCTCCACTGCGGCACGATCGGCCAGATAACCGAGAAGTCGTGCTGACTGATCTTGTAGTAGTCCTTGATGTAGTTCGCGCTACCTGGGGTGCCATAGTCGCCGCCGCCCACTACCCAATTACCACTGGCCTCGTCATAACGCACGGTGTCGTTGCGATAGCGATAGCCGGCGTTGACCACCTTGTTTGGGTTGTCTTCGGGCTGGTAGTGGAACATGGCGCTACCCGAGCGGGTGCTGCGGCTGTCCGGGTCCCAATTGAAGTCCGAAGTGAAACGCCAGTCGCGGTTAAAGCGATACAGGTACTCGAGCGCATAAGGTGATACCGATGCGGTTGCATCGTCGCGGGTGCGGTAATCAATCCCCGGTAGTTGTACCTGGCGGTCTTCAAAATAGAAGGCCTGGCCGATGCTAAAACGTTGACGTTCAAAACCGTTAGGTTCGATCCAGCGATTGGTTACACCCAGCGAGAGCTTGTTCTCGTCGCCGATGCGATCCTTGCCGGAGAAGCGGTTTTCTCGCCACAGCGATGAGTAGCTGAATGTGCTTTCGCCGGTATCGAAGACTGGGATATCCGTCTGGTCTTCCTCTGGAACATAGAGGTAGAACAGGCGTGGCTCGAGTGTTTGCCTATAGGGCTTGCCGAACCATTGGGTATTCCGGTCAAAGTACAGGCCGCTGTCCAGGCTAAACATGCCAACGCCACGGCTTTGGTTGCTTTTGTATTCCTGTTCTGCCAGCAAGGTATTTTTACCTTGCTGATCCAGGCTCAGATCATAGTTGGTCTGTAGGTACTTAACTTGTGGCTTGATAAAGCCCCAGTCCCAGTTCAACGGTAAGCTGACGGCTGGTTCAACATGCAGGCGTTCGCCATTGGCACGCGCCAGACCTTGAACGACAGTGTCGTACCAAGGTTGTTCAACCACACCGTCTTCATTGACGAAGTTGCCTTTGCGTAGGCTACGGTCGAAGCGAACATATTCCGTGCCGTAACTGAAATTCACCCCTGCTGGTTTAAATGGCAGTACGCCATCCAGAGTCAGTTGCGGTAAACGGTTATACGGGGTGATATCGGTGATATTGGCCAGCTCATAGGCGTGCGCATTCAGGCGTGCGACATAACTATCACCGCGATAGGTCAGGGTGCCGCGCTGATTGACATAGCTGGTGGCGCTTACGCCCAGGTCGGTACCCAAATCCTGGAAGTAATACGGATCGCTGATGTCGGTGTAGTCGACGTCTGCCAGCAGACGTGAAGTCAGGCCGGTTTTGTGCTGCCAGCTGTACATCCAGCGCTGATCTTCGTACTCCGACTGCAGTTTGCGGTCGTCGTTGCTGTCGTCGAGATACGCGCCGCCAACCTGGCCTTCGCTGTTCTTGGTGAGGTAGCGGAATTCGCCTTCCATCATCAAGCCGCGATCGCTCATATAGGTCGGGTACAGCGTGGCGTCGTAGTTCGGCGCCAAGTTGAAGTAGTACGGCGTTTGCAGGGTCAGGCCGTTATCGCTTGAACTGCCAATGCTTGGCGGCAGGAAGCCGGACTGGCGACGGTCATCAATCGGGAAATAGATATAAGGTGTGTAGAACACCGGAATATTCTTCACCCGCAGAGTGACGTTGGTCGCGGTGCCAAAACCAGTGGCCGGGTTCAGGGTGATGTTGTTGCCTTTCAGGTGCCAGGCGTTGCTGCCTGGTTCACAGCTGGTATAGGTGCCGTCTTTCAGGCGGATAATCGCGCTTTCTTCGCGCTTGGCGTAGAGCGCGTTACCGCGGATATGGCTCTTGTGCAGTACATATTCGGCGTTATCAACTTTGGCTTCACCGTTATCCAGTTGCAGCTCGGCGCGGTCACCCACGACCAGCATGCCCTGATCACGCAGGCGCACATTGCCGATCAGCTCGCCACGGTTTTCCGCCTGACGCAGGTTGGCTTCATCCGCCTCGACCTGCATGCCGGCTTGGCGCAGGACCACATCACCGGCGAGGGTGGCGACCTGCTCTTCCTGCTCATAGCGCGAAGCTTTAGCCGATACGAACATCGGCGCTTCATCCATCGGCGTCTTGTCGTCCATGCCCGGACGCGTCGGCTCTATATAAGCACCTGCGCAGTAAGGGCCAGCTTCAGCCAGCTGAGCGGCGCTGAGATTTTCTCGCGGCACCCAATCCAGATGGCTGTAGTCGGCGCTACGCGAAGCGAGGCCCTTGCCACGGCTTTCAGTCACCAGGGTCGCTTGCGCGGTTTTTCCCTGAGGTGCTTCGGTGCCGCTTTCACCAGCTTTACTGCTGGCGACCGAATCACGTTGTACTGGCCGTGCTGGCAGTGCAGCATTGCTGGTCTTCGGGGCACATGCCCAGCCGCCTGTGGCGGAAACCTGGCAATCGTACTGCTCGGCAGCGATAGCAAAAGGAACGGCTAAAGGTTGTAGCGCCAGAAGGCTGCCAGTGACCAGTAGAGGGAATTTTTTACGAAACGCGGGGTATTTTACTGCCATCTTATTTTTTCCGGGCTTCCTGCGCGCCATTGGCCCTGAGGCCGCACGCCTCTCGATGGGCTTGAAAAGATGCTGGATAATAAAGCATGACCCGCGCAACGGCTAGCGCCGTCGGAGACCTTGTAATGCCTGATGAAGATGTACGCTTAAAACTCCTCGAAAACTGGCTGGATCAGCAGCTACCTGGGCTGTTCGCCGAGCAGGGTTGGGGTGCTGTACCGGCCGCCACGCTTACCTCTGCCAGCAGTGACGCCAGTTTTCGTCGTTATTTCCGCTGGCAAGGGGCAGGGCGCAGCCTGATCGTGATGGATGCGCCGCCGCCGCAGGAAGACTGCGCGCCCTTCGTCAAAGTGGCGCACCTGCTGGCCGAAGCACGCCTTAATGTGCCACAGATTCTTGCCGCTGACCTTGAGCGAGGCTTTTTATTGCTCAACGATTTGGGCCGGCAGACCTATCTGGACGTGATTAACGAAAGCAATGCCGATCAGCTTTTTGCAGATGCTTTGCAGGCCCTGCTGGCATTTCAGCAACTGCCGATGACCACGCCGCTACCCAGCTACGATGGCGCACTGCTGCGCCGTGAGCTGCAGCTATTTCCCGAGTGGTATGTACAACGCCACCTGGGCGTCGAATTTAGCGAGCAGCAACAGGCTATGTGGCAGCGCGCGAGTCAGCTGCTGATCGACAGCGCCCTGGCCCAGCCCGCGGTGCTAGTGCATCGCGACTATATGCCGCGCAACCTGATGATCAGCGAGCCGAATCCGGGCGTGCTGGATTTTCAGGATGCGGTCTACGGCCCGGTGACTTATGACATCACCTGCCTGTTCAAGGATGCTTTCCTCAGCTGGCCTGAGGCGCGCGTACGCAGCTGGCTGGAGCAGTACTGGCGGCAGGCGCGTGAGGCCGGTGTACCGGTTCAGCCGGTGCTGGAAGATTTCCTGCGGGCCAGCGATTTGATGGGCGTACAACGCCACCTCAAGGTAATTGGCATCTTTGCGCGCATTTGCCATCGTGATGGTAAACCCAAGTACCTGGGGGATGTGCCGCGATTCTTCTCTTATATAGAGGCGGTACTGGCGCGTCGGCCGGAGCTGGCCGAACTGGCAGAGTTGCTTGGTAGCCTGCGACAGGAGCCTGTATGAAGGCGATGATTCTGGCTGCCGGTAAAGGTGAGCGGCTGCGCCCGCTGACCCTGCACACCCCCAAACCATTGGTGTGCGCGGCCGGCGTGCCCTTGATCGAATACCACGTGCGCGCGTTGGCGGCGGCCGGGTTTACCGAGCTGGTGATCAATCATGCCTGGCTGGGGCAGCAGATTGAGGATTACCTGGGTGATGGATCGCGCTTCGGCGTCAGCATTGCCTATTCCGCCGAGGGTGAGCCGTTGGAGACCGGTGGCGGGATCTTTCAGGCGCTGCCGTTGCTGGGTGATCAGCCGTTTGTGCTGATCAATGGCGATATCTTCACCGACTACCCCTTTGCCGAGTTGCGCCGTCCGTTATCCGGACTCGCGCACCTAGTGCTGATCGATAACCCTGGCCATCACGTCAAGGGCGATTTCTGTCTGCAGAAAGGGCAGGTTACGGATGCGCAGGCGGGGCAGGACAGCCTGACTTATAGCGGAATGGCCGTGTTATCCCCCGCGCTATTTGCCGGTTGTCAGGCAGGCGTGTTCTCGCTTGCGCCATTGTTGCGCGCGGCCATGGCGACGGGGCAGGTTACGGGTGAGCGGTTTGGCGGTTGCTGGGTAGATGTCGGTACCCATGAGCGCCTGGCTCAGGTCGAGCGTTTGCTTGAGGCGCGCGGCTAGGATGATCTGGCCTGTGACCCTTCTAGGGGTGGTTGCCGGGCTGGCGGTGGCCAGTATTCCCGGCGCCATGCTCGGTGGTTTGCTGGGCCAGGTGCTTGATCGGCGTTTGCGTCTGCAGTCCTGGGCTGCCTTGCGTGAGCGCCTGGGCGGTCGCGCCGAGTCGCGTGATGAGTGGCTGCTATTCGTGCTACTGGGGCGTTTGGCCAAGAGCGGTGGTCGTGTGTTGCCTGCACATATCCAGCAGGCGCGGGCAGAAATGCAGCGCCTAGGGCTGGATGCCGAGGGGCAGCGCCAGGCGATAGCGGCTTTTGCTCGGGGCAAGGTCGGGCGTGACAGCCTGCGTGCGCCGCTGCGTCGTCAGCGTGCGCGTAGTGAAGCGTTGTTGCGCGCGTGCTGGCGAATGGCTTGGGTGGATGGCCAGGTTGCCCAGGCTGAGCGTGAGCTGATTATGCTCTGGGGCAAGTGGCTGCAGGTTTCATCGGCGACCCAGGCGCTGTTGAGTGACGCCTACGCGCCGCAGCAGGGACCGCTGGTTTCGACGGCCAGTAATGCCTATCAGCGTGCCCTGAATCTGTTGAACGTAAATGCCGATGCTGAGTCTGCGCAGATCAAGCAGGCGTATCGGCGTTTATTGAGTCGGCATCATCCTGACAAGTTGGCGGGAAGCGGCGCTACGCCGGAGCGCGTGCGCGAGGCGACTGAACGTACCCGTGAGTTGCACCAGGCCTATGATTTGATTCGCCAGCGCCACGGTTTCCGTTAGCAGGCTGTTGAAAAACTACCTACGTTGCCATCGCGGCGTTAAAAACAGGCTCGGATGCTCATGTACAGCTCGTACACTCCGCTTCCTCGCCTGTTTTGCCTTGCGCTGACTGCCTCGCCAGCGTTTTTCAACGGCCTGCTATGGACTATTTCACCTGCAACTTTAGCGTCAACCAGCCGCGAATGCGGCGGTAGAGCTGTTCCTGTTCGGCTTCGCGGTTGCCCGGCAAGGCCTTCATGGCGATCTGTATATAGGTGGGATGCTTCTGCCGTTTGCTGGCTTGCGAGCGTTTGAGTGCGGCCTGCCGGTCAGCGGTAAGGTCCTTGTAATAAAAGTCGCCAGTAGCCAGCTGCAGTTGTGGGATCAGCTCATCCAGTGGCGGGGTATAGCCGGCGGGCAATTGTGCGGCGACCAGCAGCAGATTCTGAATGTTGGCCGGCTTGCGTTCGGCCAGGTAGCGCGCGGCCCAGTAGGCGCCACTGCCATGGCCGAGCAACACGATGGTCTTGGCTTGCTGTTGCTCGGCAAAGCCAATGGCCGACTCGATGCGCGCCAATACGCGTTCTGCGTGGGCTTTCTGCTGCTCCTCGATGTTCTTTACTTTGCTCGCTGCGGTTTCGGCGCTGTCGAGCTGGCTATTGCTGGTTTCCGCAGCCGCTTCATCTATGGCTGGGCTAACCTCGGCGCTTTCCTCTGCCGGTGCCGCCGTGGTAGCGGCAGCGGCGTCTTCTGTCGGGGCTGTAGTGGGTGGTTCGGCGCTGCGCAGTGGCGGCGCGTCACTGTTAGGGTCGGGCAGGGTCAGGCTGAGGCTGTGCCAGCCGCCATTGGGCAGTTTGCTGCGCAATGGGCCAACGCTTTGCGGCCAATCGGCAGTTTCATCGTCGCCCGGCAGGATAATCACCGCGCCGCTGGGCTCGGCGACATTGGCCGGCAACCAGAGGGCAAGAAAGCTTTCATCGCCCGCCTGCAGTTGTTGCTGTTCCTTCTGCTCCAGCCGCTGTTCCAGCGCCGTGGCTTCCACTTCGCTGCGCTCGGCTAAGGGCGCGCGTACTTCTTCCGCCGGCTCGGTTGAGGCGTCCGTAGCGGCGGGCGCTTCTTCTGCAGGTGTTTCTTCTTCCGCCTGTAGTGGGCTGATTGCTAGCAACAGGCTCAGGGCAAGGGCGGCGGGGCGCGAAAACATGGGGTTCTCCAGCGAACATCGTGTCTCAGCAGCCTAGCCTTTTCCGCTCGGCTTTGTCAGGTGTCGCTCACGCGCGCCAGGCCTTGGATCGGGCTGGTACAATGCGCGCCTTCCGTGAATGCCACCGAGGTGCGCTATGCAACCCTTCGCCATTGCTCCGTCGATTCTTTCCGCTGACTTCGCTCGCCTGGGTGAGGAAGTGGACAAGGTGCTCGCCGCCGGCGCTGACATCGTGCACTTCGATGTAATGGACAATCACTATGTGCCCAACCTGACCATCGGCCCGATGGTCTGTGCGGCGCTGCGCAAGTACGGCATCACCGCGCCGATTGACGCGCACTTGATGGTCAAGCCGGTGGATCGCATCATCGGCGACTTTATCGAGGCGGGCGCGAGCTATATCACCTTCCACCCCGAGGCCAGTGAGCATATCGATCGCTCCCTACAGCTGATTCGCGATGGCGGCTGCAAGGCCGGTTTGGTGTTCAATCCGGCGACGCCGCTTGAGGTGCTTAAGCACGTCATGGACAAGGTCGACATGATCCTGCTGATGAGCGTCAACCCAGGCTTCGGCGGGCAGAAATTTATTCCTCACACCCTGGAAAAACTCAAAGAGGCGCGTGCGCTGATCGATGCTTCCGGTCGCGAGATCCGCCTGGAAATCGATGGTGGAGTGAATGTGCAGAACATCCGCGAAATCGCCGCAGCGGGTGCCGATACCTTTGTCGCCGGTTCGGCGATCTTCAATCAGCCTGACTACAAGACTGTGATCGACGCCATGCGCGCCGAACTGGCTCAGGCGCGCGGGTGAGTCTGCTGCGCGAGCTGTTCCAGGGTGAGTTGCCGCGCCTGGTGATGTTTGACCTGGACGGCACCCTGGTGGATTCGGTGCCGGATCTGGCTGCGGCCATCGACAAGACCTTGCTCTTGCTCGGTCTGCCGGCAGCGGGTATCGAACAGGTACGCGATTGGGTCGGCAATGGTGCGCGGGTGCTGGTGCGCCGCGCCCTGGCGGGCGGCCTGCAGCACGAGCATATAGATGAGGCCCGCACCGAGCAGGCGCTGGAATTGTTTATGCAGCACTACGCCGAAAATCACACGCTGACCCAGGTCTACCCTGGCGTAAGGGCAACCCTGGACTGGCTGCGCGAGCAACAGGTCGAACTGGCGATTGTCACCAACAAGCCTGAGCGCTTTGTTGCGCCCTTATTAGATGAAAAGGGCTTAGGCGGCTATTTTCGCTGGATTGTTGGCGGCGATACCTTGCCCCAACAAAAGCCTGATCCGGCGGCGCTGTTGCATGTGCTGCAACTGGCCCGAGTGGACGCTGCGCAGGCGCTGTTTGTTGGTGACTCGCGAAGTGACGTGCTGGCGGCCAAGGCAGCCGGAGTGCCCTGTGTGGCGTTGAGCTACGGCTATAACCACGGTCGGCCGATTGCTGAGGAGAATCCTGCGCATGTGCTGGATTGTCTGAGCGGTTTGCTGCGCCCTGCCGAGCCCCTGATTTTGCCGGGTTTTGCGGGTTGATTCGGTTTCGGCCCTGCGCTAGTGTGGCCGAACTTCAATCCCGCCTGAAATAAGAGAGCTTCGTGGTGGTTACCTGCACGCGCTGGTCGGCAAGCACCGACATGAAAATCATCAAGGCCCTGGCCCGTTGGCGCTGGCGCCCCTGATCTGATCTTGGCCGCCTAGGCGGCGCGTTTGCACTCGACCGAATTACCTCAAGCCACGAGGCTGATCATGACCCGCGAAGAATTCCTGCGTTTAGCCGCTGCCGGCTATAACCGCATTCCTGTTGCCTGCGAAACCCTGGTGGATTTCGACACCCCGCTGTCGATCTACCTGAAGCTGGCCGATGAGGCCAATACCTACCTGCTCGAATCCGTCCAAGGCGGCGAGAAGTGGGGGCGTTACTCCATCATCGGTCTGCCGGCACGCACTGTGCTGCGGGCTTATGGCCATGAAGTACTGATTAGCGTCGACGGCGTCGAGGTCGAACGCCACCAGTGCGAAGATCCTCTGGCCTTTGTCGAACAGTTCCAGGCGCGCTATAAGGTGCCAACCTTGCCGGGATTGCCGCGCTTTAACGGCGGCCTGGTGGGCTACTTCGGCTATGACAGCGTGCGTTATGTCGAGCCCAAACTGGCCAAGGGCGTTAACCCCGATGCCCTGGGCACGCCGGATATCCTGCTGATGGTCTCCGATGCGGTGGTGGTATTCGACAACCTCGCTGGCAAGATGCACGCCATCGTCCTTGCAGACCCGGCCCAGGCCAACGCCCTGGAACAGGGCCAGGCGCGTCTGCAGGAGATCCTGCATAAGCTGCGTCAGCCGATTACCCCGCGCCTGGGCGTAGATCTGGCAGCGCCGGCCGGTGCCGAACCGGATTTCATTTCCAGTTTTAAACGCGATGACTACGAAAGTGCGGTCAAGGCGATCAAGGAGTACATCCTCGCCGGCGACTGTATGCAGGTAGTGATCTCCCAGCGCATGTCGATCCCGTTCAAGGCGGCGCCGATTGATCTGTACCGGGCGCTGCGTTGCATCAACCCAACGCCCTATATGTACTTCTTCAACTTCGGCGACTTCCATGTGGTCGGTAGCTCGCCAGAAGTGCTGGTGCGTCTGGAGGACGGCCTGGTCACGGTGCGCCCGATTGCCGGCACCCGTCCGCGCGGCGCCACCGAAGAGGCCGATCTGGCGCTGGAAGAGGATCTGTTGTCGGACGCCAAGGAAGTCGCCGAGCACCTGATGCTGATTGATCTGGGTCGCAACGATGTTGGTCGGGTTGCCAGTACCGGCAGCGTCAAACTCACCGAGAAGATGGTGATCGAACGCTACTCCAACGTGATGCATATCGTCTCCAACGTTACCGGTCAGTTGAAGGAAGGCCTGACGGCGATGGACGCGCTGCGCGCCATTCTGCCTGCCGGCACTCTGTCCGGTGCGCCGAAGATTCGCGCCATGGAAATTATCGACGAGCTGGAGCCGGTCAAGCGCGGCGTCTATGGCGGCGCGGTGGGCTACCTGGCCTGGAACGGCAATATGGACACCGCAATCGCCATCCGTACTGCGGTGATCAAGGACGGCGAGCTGCATGTGCAGGCTGGTGCCGGCATCGTTGCCGACTCGGTGCCAGCCCTGGAGTGGGAGGAAACGCTGAACAAGCGTCGCGCCATGTTCCGTGCTGTGGCGCTCGCCGAACAAACTGCCTCCGAGCAAACCGTCCCTACCAGTCCAAGCGCTGAGGAGTCCCGCCATGCTTTTAATGATCGATAACTACGACTCCTTTACCTACAACGTTGTGCAGTACCTGGGCGAGTTGGGTGCCGATGTCCACGTGATCCGCAATGACGAACTGTCGATTGCCGAGATTGAGGCGCTGCAGCCCGAACGTATCGTGGTGTCGCCCGGCCCCTGCACACCGACTGAAGCTGGGGTGTCCATCGAGGCCATCCTGCACTTTGCTGGCAAGCTGCCGATTCTCGGTGTGTGCCTCGGCCACCAGAGCATTGGCCAGGCCTTCGGCGGCGATGTAGTGCGTGCGCGCCAGGTGATGCACGGCAAGACCAGCCCGGTGTTTCATCAGGATCTGGGCGTGTTCGCCGGGTTGAACAACCCGCTGACGGTAACCCGCTACCATTCCCTGGTGGTCAAGCGCGAAACCCTACCGGCATGCCTGGAAATCACGGCCTGGACTCAGCACGAGGATGGCTCGGTGGACGAAATTATGGGGCTGCGCCACAAGACCCTGCATATCGAGGGCGTGCAGTTCCACCCTGAGTCGATTCTTACCGAGCAGGGCCATGAGCTGTTTGCCAATTTCCTCAAACAACAAGGAGGCCTGCGCTGATGAATATCAAGGAAGCCCTCAATCGGGTGGTCAGCCAGCTCGATCTGTCGACCGAAGAAATGCAGAGCGTCATGCGCGAGATCATGACCGGCCAATGCACGGATGCGCAGATTGGCGCCTTCCTGATGGGCATGCGCATGAAGAGCGAGAGCATCGACGAAATCGTCGGCGCGGTCTCGGTGATGCGTGAGCTGGCCAGCCATGTCCACCTGCAGACCCTCGACCACGTGGTCGATGTGGTCGGCACGGGTGGCGATGGCGCGAATATCTTTAACGTATCGACTGCAGCGAGCTTTGTTGTTGCAGCAGCGGGCGGCAAGGTGGCCAAGCACGGTAACCGCGCGGTGTCGGGCAAGAGCGGCAGTGCCGACCTGCTCGAAGCTGCGGGTATTTACCTGAGCCTGACGCCGGAGCAGGTGGCGCGCTGCATCGAGAACGTCGGCGTCGGCTTTATGTTCGCTCAGGTGCATCATTCGGCGATGAAGTACGCGGCGGTGCCGCGCCGTGAGCTGGGCCTGCGTACCATCTTCAATATGCTCGGCCCGCTGACCAATCCGGCCGGGGTCAAGCATCAGGTGGTCGGCGTGTTCAGCCAGGCGCTGTGCCGGCCGCTGGCCGAGGTACTCAAGCGTCTGGGCAGCCAGCATATTCTGGTGGTGCATTCGCGTGATGGGCTGGATGAGTTCAGCCTGGCCGCCGCGACCCATGTGGCGGAACTGAAGGATGGGCAGATCAGCGAGTACGAAGTGCTGCCGGAAGACCTCGGGCTGAAGAGCCAGAGCTTGATCGGTCTGGCGGTGGAAAGCCCGGAGGCATCGCTGGCGTTGATTCGCGATGCCCTGAGCAAGCGCAAGACCGAAGCCGGGCAGAAGGCCGCAGATATGATCGTGCTGAATGCCGGCGCGGCGCTGTATGCGGCAGATCTGGCTGCTAGCCTTAAAGAGGGCGTGCAGCTGGCCCACGATGCCTTGCACACTGGCCTGGCATGGGAAAAACTGCAGGAGTTGGTGTCCTTTACCGCCGTATTCAAAGAGGAGAATGCTGGGTGAGTATTCCAACCGTTCTGGAGAAAATCCTCGCGCGCAAGGCTGAGGAAGTGGCGGCCCGCCGCAGTATCGTCAGTCTGGCTGAAATCGAGCAGCAAGCCCGCATCGCTGATCCGGTGCGCGGCTTCGCCCAGGCACTGCTGACCCAGGCCAAACGCAAGCAGCCGGCGGTGATAGCCGAGATCAAGAAGGCCTCGCCGAGCAAGGGCGTGCTGCGCGATAACTTTGTGCCGGCCGAGATTGCCCTGAGCTATCAGAACGGTGGGGCTACTTGCCTATCGGTGCTGACCGATATCGACTTCTTCCAGGGCGCTGATCGCTACCTGCAGGAAGCTCGTGCAGCCTGTGCGCTGCCGGTGATCCGCAAGGATTTTATGATCGATCCCTATCAGATCGTTGAAGCCCGCGCCTTGGGTGCCGATTGCGTGCTGCTGATCGTTTCGGCGCTGGAAGACGCGCAGATGGCTGAGCTGGCGGCCACCGCCAAGGCTTTCGATCTCGATGTGTTGGTGGAAGTGCACGATGGCGATGAGCTGGAGCGTGCGCTGAAAACCCTGGATACGCCGCTGGTGGGTATCAACAACCGCAACCTGCACACCTTCGAACTCAATCTGGAAACCACTCTCGACCTGCTGCCACGCATTCCGCGTGATCGGTTGGTGGTGACCGAGAGTGGCATTCTCAACCGCGCCGATGTCGAGTTGATGGAAATCAGTGAGGTGTATGCCTTCCTGGTCGGCGAAGCCTTTATGCGCGCCGACAATCCAGGTGCTGAGCTGGAGCGCCTGTTTTTTCCCGAGCGTAAGCGGGTGATAGCGTCGCCTGACGTGGACTGAAACCACCAAGCAATAAAAAAGCCGACGCATGCGTCGGCTTTTTCATATATCGAGCATGCTGTTTAGCGCGTGCCGAACACCACCATGGTCTTGCCTTTGACATTGACCAGGCCTTGTTCTTCCAGGGCCTTGAGTACGCGACCAACCATCTCGCGGGAGCAGCCAACGATACGGCCGATTTCCTGGCGGGTGATCTTGATCTGCATGCCGTCAGGGTGAGTCATGGCGTCGGGTTGTTTGCACAGATCGAGGAGAGTGCGGGCAACACGGCCTGTGACATCGAGGAAGGCCAGGTCACCGACTTTGCGCGTGGTGTTGCGCAGGCGCTCGGCCATCTGGCTACCCAGGGCGTAGAGGATGTCCGGGTCCTGTTGGGTGAGCTCGCGGAATTTGGCGTAGCTCAGCTCCGCCACTTCGCACTCGGTCTTGGCGCGCACCCAAGCGCTGCGTTCTTTCTCGGTGCCGTCCTTTTCGAACAGGCCCATTTCCCCGAAGAAATCCCCGGAGTTGAGGTAAGCGATGATCATTTCACGACCATCATCGTCTTCGATCAGGATAGTGACCGACCCTTTGACGATGAAAAACAGCGTTTCGCAGCGATCGCCCGCATAGATGATGGTGCTCTTGGCGGTGTAGCGACGGCGGTGGCAATGCGCGAGAAGCTTGTCGAGATTTTTTATTTTAGGTGTGAGGGTAATAGCTACCATGCCTGAATCCCGAATTTATAAAGGTAAGCCGTTGTGCGGCTGAAGTTCTAATAATAGTTATCTGTACAAGTGTGCCAGTAAATCGCTATCTGCTTAACCACCAGTCCAAGACTAGGTGCTGTTTTGCGACCTGGCTAACACTCAGCGGCGAGCTTTTGGCTCTCTTGGCACCCAAAGAGGTTGTAGTGGTGCTGTGCTAAGCTGCCTCCCTTTTTAACAGCGGAGCCCGAGTAATGAAAGCGCGTATTCAGTGGGCTGGCGAAGCCCTGTTTATCGGGGAGTCGGGCAGCGGCCATGCGGTGGTAATGGACGGCCCGCCGGAGAGCGGTGGACGCAACCTGGGCGTGCGCCCGATGGAGATGGTGCTGATCGGTTTGGGCGGTTGCAGCAACTTCGATGTGGTCAGCATCCTGAAAAAATCCCGTCAGGCGGTAGAGAGCTGCGAAGCCTTTCTGGAAGCCGAACGCGCGACGGAAGAGCCCAAGGTATTTACCAAGATTCACCTGCATTTCGTGGTCAAGGGCCGCGGTCTGAAGGAGGCTCAGGTCAAGCGTGCGGTTGAGCTGTCAGCCGAGAAATACTGCTCGGCCTCGATCATGCTGGGGCGCGGTGGCGTCGAGATTACCCATGACTACGAGATTATCGAGCTGGGTGAGTAAGCGGTTGCAGATTCTCCGCGACATGAAAAAGGGCACCTTGGTGCCCTTTTCTGTGCCTGCGATTCAGTTCTATACGCGATAGGTGGTGCTGGTCATCACCTTGGCCAGCAGACTCATGCCGAACTTCACCGGTGCAGGGAAGCGCAGGCCGCCGGCATCCAGAGCGTTGCAGGCATGCTGTTCTTCATCGACGCGCATCTGCTCGAGAATCGCGCGGGATTTCTGGTCTTCCAGCGGGATCTGCTGCAGGTGTTCATCGAGATGCTTGACCACCTGATCTTCGGTGGCGGCGACAAAGCCCAGGCTGACCTTGTCACTGATAAGACCAGCCGCCGCGCCAACGCCAAAGGACAGGCCATAGAACAGCGGGTTAAGAATGCTGGGCTGGCTGCCAAGTTGGCGGATGCGCTGCTCACACCAGGCCAGATGATCGATTTCCTCATCAGCCGCATGCTCCATGGCTTTGCGTACTTGCGGCAGCTTGGCGGTCAGGGCCTGGCCCTGGTACAGCGCCTGGGCACAGACCTCGCCGGTGTGGTTGATCCGCATCAGGCCGGCGACATGCTGGGCCTGGTGCTCGTCCAACTCGGCTTCCGGTTGCACGATGGCCGGCGATGGCCGGCTTGGCTGGCCGCTAAAGGGCAGCAAGGTACGCAATGCGGCATCGGCTTGCAGCAGCAGGCGATCAACGGGTGAGAAGTGACGTTCGCTGGCCATAGGGACCTCCGGCGATGATGACGGCGCTCAGTTTACTCCACGGGCGGGAGAAGGTCTGTTGACGTTTCGTCGCAGCCTCGCCGATTCGTCAACCACCGATGAAGCATGACCAGCGTCAGGGCAGTTCGCGTAGCACACGAAAACCCAGGGCGTAGTCCTTGTGCTGCGGCTGCTTCATATCGCGCTGGCTGCTGCGCAGGTAGCTGGGGCCGCTGTTCCAGGCGCCACCGCGCACTACCCGCGGGCTTTTATCGAGCAGGCTGGCCGCCTGTTGCTCGCTGCCGTCGAAGGGGCTGGCAAAGCGTGAAGCGGTCCACTCCCAGACGTTGCCGGCGGTGTCATGCAGGCCGAAAGCATTGGCGGCGAACTGGCCAACACGCTCGGTTTTGCTCTGGATCAGGCGCGAGGTGGCGCAGCCGCGGCAATGCGCGCGCGGTTGGGTTTCCGGGCTGTCGAGCTGCTCGCCCCACCAGTAATAGCTGGTGCTGCCAGCGCGGGCGGCGTATTCCCACTCAGCCTCTGTAGGCAGGCGGTAGCGCTGCCCGGTGACCTTCGACAGCCATTGGCTATAGGCCTGGGCCTGATGCCAGGACACATGGATCACCGGCCGCTGCGCAGACAATCCCCAGCCCTCGTTGTCCGGCATTGCCGTGGCGGTGGCTTCGGCGTAGTGCTGCCAATCGGCGAAGCTGACTTCGTAGCGGCCAATGGCGAACGTTTGGTTGATCTCAATCGGCGTCAGCGGGCGCTCGTTATGGTTGCCGCGGCCACTGTGGTCGCCCAGCAGATAGCGACCAGCAGGTAGCACAACCAACTGCGGCCCTTGCTTACCTTGGGGTAAGGAGTCGCTAAACACGCTGCCAGGCGTATGTGCTTGCGCGGGATTGCCAATCAGCAGGGCGAACACGGCCAGTGCGCCTAATAATGAACGACTCAACCCGGTGGCCATGCCATCTGCCGCTGACCCAGCACGTGCATATGGATGTGGTGCACCGTCTGGCCGCCCAGGTCATTGCAGTTCATCACCACGCGAAAGCCTTCCTCACAGCCTTGTTCCTGGGCCAGGCGCTGAGCGGTGAAGAGGATATGTCCGGCCAGCGGTTTGTCTGCCTCACTCAGGTCATTGAGGGTGCTGATGTGTTTTTTCGGGATAACCAGAAAGTGCACCGGTGCCTGCGGGCCGATATCGTGAAAGGCAATCACCTGATCATCTTCATAAAGCTTGCGCGCCGGTATTTCACCAGCGACGATCTTGCAAAATAGACAGTCCATGGACAGTCTCCCGGCCAATATAAAGAGGCCGAGTTTAACAGGCCGTTGAAAAACTACCTGCGTTGCCGATACTGCGTTAAAAACAGACTCAAAATGCTCATTTACTAATCGTAAACTCCGCTTTTTCGTCTGCTTTTGCCTTGTCTCGGCTGCCTCGCTGACATTTTTCAACGGCCTTTTTGTGGACAAGGAGCGTGGGTGAAAAACGATATTCATGATCTGGGCTTGGTACTGGATTCCAAGACCAAACTGGTGCTGATCGAATCCTGGGATGAGCCGCGAGTGCTGGAAACCCTGACCAGCCTGGCCGTGCGCCGCAGTCTTGGCTTGCAGGTGTGGTCGGTTACCGAGGGTTTGCAGCGTGTGGGGTTTTCCATTCAGGAGCCTGTCGACAGCGCCACCCTGGAGCCGGAAACCGCTCTGCGCCTGATCAAGGCTGACACGCAGCCAACACTGTATGTGATGTGCGACCTGCATCCTTTTCTTGAGGACAACCCCAAGCTGGTACGCCTGCTCAAGGAAATCGCCATGAGCGAGTTGCCCAGCAAGCCGACGCTGGTGCTGGTGTCCCACGCCTGCAAGTTGCCGCCCGAGGTGCAGCGTTATGCCTCGCGCTTCAGCCTGTCGCTACCTTCCGAGGAAGAGCTGCTGGCCATTGTGCGCGACGAGGCTACGGGCTGGAGCGCACGCAACCGCAACGCCCGGGTGCGCACCGATAACCGCACCCTGCAGCAGGTGGTGAAGAACCTGCGCGGTCTCAGCCATGCTGAGGCCCGTGCGCTGGCGCGCAATGTAATCTGCGATGACGGCGCTATTACCCAGGAAGACCTGCCGGAGCTGAACAAGACCAAATTCAAGCTGCTCGATCTCGATGGCGTGTTGAGTTTTGAGTACGACACCGCACGTTTCGCCGAGGTCGGCGGTCTGAGCAACCTCAAGCGCTGGTTGGGTGATCGGCAGAGCATCTTCCTTGAAGGCAAAGGCGTTGACCTGCCCAAAGGCGTGCTGCTGGTAGGGGTGCAGGGCGGCGGAAAGAGCCTGGCCGCCAAGGCTATCGCCGGCCTGTGGGGCTTGCCCCTGCTGCGTCTGGACTTTGCCTGCCTGTACAACAAATTCTTCGGCGAGACCGAGCGCAACCTGCGCGAAGCTCTCAAACTTGCTGAGCAGATGGCGCCCTGTGTGCTGTGGATGGACGAGATAGAGAAGGGCCTGGCCAGCGGCGATCACGATGGTGGCGTCAGCCAGCGCGTACTCGGCACCCTGCTGACCTGGATGGCCGAGCGTAAGGCGCCGGTCTTTATGGTGGCGACCGCCAACGTCATCTCGCGGCTGCCGCCGGAGCTGGTGCGTAAGGGGCGTTTCGATGAGCTGTTCTTCGTCGACCTGCCGGATGCTGTGGTGCGTGCCGAGATCTTCCGTATCCACCTGGCGCGGCGTGAGCTGGAGGTGACGGGTTTCGATCTGACGCAACTGGCGGCGGCCTGCGAAGGGTTTTCCGGCGCGGAGATTGAGCAGGCGGTGGTCAGTGCCCTGTATGCCGCGCAAGCCCAGCAACAAACGGTCAATCAGGCGTTGCTGTTGCAGAGCATTCAAGGCACCGCACCGCTGTCGGTGGTGATGGCTGAAGATCTTGCCGCGCTACGCGCTTGGGCGGATGGGCGCACGGTCAACGCGGGTTAGGTGGAGTCTTAGATTGGCTTGCCGAACTGGCGATTCAGCCGTGCGCTGATTCGCCGTACCAGCCAGCGCGGCCCCAGTCGAGGGCTGAGGGCGAGCAAGCGGTTCCGCCAGCCTGGGATGATGATCGCGCGGTTTTTCTCCAGCGCCTTGACGGTGATAAGCGCCACTTCTTCGGCGCTCATCATCAGCTTGCTGCCCTGTAGCGCTTCACTGTTCATGCGTGCCGTGCGGAAAAACGCGCTGCGGGTTGGCCCTGGGCAGAGTACGGAGACTTTGACGCCGTACTCTTTAAGCTCCTCGCGCAGGCCTTCGGAGAAGTGCAGCACGTAGGCCTTGCTCGCGTAGTAGTTGCTCATGCCCGGGCCGGGCTGAAAGCCGGCAACCGATGCGACGTTGAGAATCTGCCCACTGCCTTGGCCGGCCATGATGGTGCCGATGGCGTGGCAGAGGCGGGCGAGTGCCAGGATATTCAGTTCGATCAGTTGCTGTTCGCGAGCCCAGTCCTGAGCCACATAAGCGCCCGAGGTACCGACGCCGGCGTTGTTTACCAGCAAGTCGATGGTGCGCTCGCCTTGCTCCAGCTCATGCAGTAGGCCGCTGACTTGCAGTGGCTGGCTGAGATCGCAGACGCGAAACAGCACCTCCACGGAAAAGCGTTGCGTCAGCTCGCAGGCAATGCTTTCCAGCGCATCGCGCTGGCGCGCCACCAGAATCAGATTGCGGCCACGCCGGGCCAGGGCTTCGGCCAGGGCCAGGCCAATACCGCTGGAGGCTCCGGTAATAAGCGCGTAACGGGTCATAGGGTTCTCCGTGATGGGGCCTTTCGACCCCATGTACCGCGCAAGGTTGCGAGTGGGTTATAGGCCGGCGTCGGTATAACCCATGTAGGCAGGCAGGGCGATGGCCGCAACGATCGCGATGACAATAATCGCCACCCAGAGCAGAGCGAGGATTTTCACTGCGCGACTATTCGGTGGTGGCGGCGGACCAAAGCGGTTGGCGGCGGTGCTGCCGGGGATGATAAACATCAGCAGGGAGAACACCCCGCCGACAATCGGCACCAGGGTGACCAGCAATAGCCAGCCCGACCAGCCGATGTCATGCAGACGTTGTACGCCGAACATGATGCCGACCACCGCCACGGCGATACCCACGACCACCATCAGCAGACCGCCAAGAATCTCCGAAGCGGCGAAAAAGCCGCCGGCGATGCCGAACAACGGCAAGCAGGCCAGCATCAGCACCATCGACCAGGCCAGGTAGCGCAAACGACCGATTCGCCCGTCGGTAGTAAAGGCCTTCAGCTCGCCGAATTCCGGCAGGGTTTCTGCCACAGCTGCTTTCGGTGTGGCGTAGGGGGTGGCCGCGGCGCTGACCACTTCAGGCGGGTTTTCCGCGAGCATGGCCTGGCGGGCGATAAATTTCTCGATAACGATGCCGCAGGCCGAGCATTCGATGGCTTTGCTTTGCTGGTGACCGCACTTGGGGCAGGTCATCGGTACGTTGCTTTCGGCTTCGCTGCTTTCCGTACGATGATCATCGGTTTCCACCAGGCTCAGGCTGGCGGCCAAGTCCTGCTGCTTGCGCACTTTGGCGCCGGCGCTCTGCAAGGCCTTGAGGTACTGGTCGGCCTCGTTTTCGCTGAGGTCACGCTTGATATCGACATTGCCGCCGCTAAACAGCGAGTTGATCCGGGTCAGGTCGCTTTTGAACAGGCGCGCGAGGTTTTCTTTGGCTGTTTCCAGGCTGACGTCGGGCATCAACTCGCCGTTGAACACAATCTTGAAGCGGGCTTGGGTCATGTCGGCGTCCTTGTCGGTGCCAGAATGGAATTGCGCTACAGACTAGCTGGCCTGCAGGCCAGTAAACAAGCTGCCTGCGTGCAAATGTGCAGGGGCCTAGAGGCGGTTCACGCTCTGCTGGCAGACCAGCTGCCGACCAGGCGGCCGTTGCGCAGAAGAACGAGTTGGTTGAACAGCTCGAACAGGCCCTCTGAACGTTGCGGGCGGAGAAATACCCAGTCATCGACCTGTAAGCCTGTGTCGGCTGAGCCGATCAGGCGCTCCTGGTTGGCGCTGCGCCCATACAGTGCGTCATAACTGAGCCCGGCCGGGGACACCGGCGCTGCTGGCCATTGCCCGCCATACAGGTAGTAAGCCTGCTGGCGATTGGGGTTCCAGCGCTGCAGAAGTTGGTGTGATCCGTCGAGAAACGGCAGTTGCCCAGGCAACGCCTTGAGCACCGGGCTGGCAATCCACAGGGCGGCTTGCTGGGCGCTGAGCAGTGGGCTGTCAAAATCACTGGGTTTGAGCAGTGCGGAGCCGACCGCGACTTCATTCAGCGGCGTATCGCGCTGAGCGTGCAGGGCATAGGTCAGGCTGCCTGCACCATTGAGCAGCGGCTGTTGCGGCCACAGTTCGCTGAATGCGGCGGCGCTGGTAATAAACGCGCGGTAACGCGCAGCGCTCTGGGCAAAGGCGCTGCCTTGCCCGGTCCAGAACGGGGTATGGGCGAGGTGCGCGTCATAACCCATTAAGCCGCGCACGCGTAGCCGGTTGGGCGTGTTACGCAGCCAGGTGAGTGCGGCGCCAAGTTCTGTGGGAGTCGCAAAGCCGCCGCGGGCCAGGCCGATATCGATTTCAAAGGCAATCTGCAGCGGTTGGTTGAGAGCATTGGCCAGTGCGGCGTATTCCTGCAGACGGGGCTGGCTATCGATCAGCCAGGTCAGTTGCTCGGCGGGGACAAAGCCGCTGCCTTGTGGCAGTTGCTGGTAGAAACTCAGGGCCGCTGCACTGGGCAAGGGTTTGCCGAGCAGCAGGTCGGACTGGGGGAAGTTGACTGCCAGCTGATTGATCTGTGGCTGGTGAAACACCATAAAACGCTGCGTGCCGAGCTTCTTCGCCAGGTAGTCGAGCAAGCCGGTGGAGGCCAGCGATTTGGCCACTAGGCGCAGAGGCAGTTGCTTGCCGAGCTGGCTAGCAAGCAGGTCGGCGTTCTGATCGAGGCGTTCCAGGTCTACCACCAGCAGTGGCAGTCCGGCTCCTGCACGCCGCAGCAACTGGTTGAGCGCAGCAAAGTAGGGCTCGTGCGGTTGGCCGAGATCGCTCGGGCGCAGCGCCCAGCCACCTAACAGCCCCAGTGCGCCGAGACCGAGCAGATTGCGTCGCTTCATCGCGCCCAGCGTTGTTGCAGCTGCAGGCTGTGCTTGAGGGCGGCGCGGTATTCGCTGTCGAGGCGGGCGATCAGCTGCTCGACGCTGGGCAGGTCGCTGATATTGCCGACGCCCTGGCCGGCCGACCACACGGTTTTCCAGGCCTTGGCTTCTTCATCCATTGGTTTGAGCTTTTCGCCGTAGTTGACCTCGCCTTTGTTCTGCAGCTGCTTGAGGTCGTAGCCGGCCAGTTCCAGGCTCTGGCGCATAAAGCTCGCCGGTACGCCGGAGACCGCTGGGGTGTGAACGATGTCGGCGGCTTTGGCGTCGAGAATCATCTGCTTGTAAGCAGCGGAAGCAGCATTTTCCTGAGTGGCGATCAGGCGCGTGCCGAGGTAGGCGAGGTCGGCGCCAAGCAGTTGCGCGGCGAGCACTTCGTGGCCCTGGTTAAGGCAGCCGGCCAGCAGCAGGGTCTTGTCGAAGAACTGGCGGATTTCGGCGATCAGCGCAAACGGGCTCCAGGTGCCGGCATGTCCGCCAGCGCCGGCGGCCACTGCGATCAGCCCATCGACGCCAGCTTCGGCGGCTTTCTCGGCATGCCGGCGGGTGGTCACATCATGGAATACCAGGCCGCCATAGCTGTGTACCGCATCGACCACTTCCTTCACCGCACCGAGGCTGGTGATCACGATAGGCACGCGCTGCTCGACGCAGATGGCCAGGTCCGCCTGCAGGCGCGGGTTGCTGCCGTGCACGATCAGGTTGACCGCATAGGGCGCGGCGGCGCTGTCCAGACCGGCCTCGATCTCTTCCAGCCAGTCCTTGAAGCCGCTGCTGTCACGCTGGTTCAGGGCAGGGAAGCTGCCGACGATGCCGCTGTTGCAGCAGGCCAGAACCAGTTGTGGGTTGGACACCAGAAACATCGGCGCCGCGACGACGGGTAGGCGCAGGCTTTGTTCGAGCAGGGCTGGAAGCGACATGCGGTAATCCTCTTGGAGTATTTAGAAAGGGCGAACCACGACCAGAATGACAATGCCGAGCAAGGCCAGTACGGGCGCTTCATTGAACCAGCGGTAGAACACATGGCCGCGTTGATTCTCGCCACGGGCAAACGCCTTGAGCTGGGCGCCGCACATAAACTGGTACACCACCAGCAGCGCCACCAGGCTTAGCTTGGCGTGCATCCAGCCCTGGCTGAAGTAGTAGCTGGGGTTGAGGCTGAGCAACCACAGGCCTAGGCCGACGGTGAGAATCAGCGACGGCCACATGATTCCTCGGTAGAGCTTGCGCTCCATGATGCAGAAGCGCTCGCGGCTGATCTCGTCGGTGCTCATGGCGTGGTAGACGAACAGGCGCGGCAGGTAGAACAGGCCGGCGAACCAGCAGACCATGGCGATGATGTGCAGAGCCTTGAGCCACAGATAGAGCATTGTTCGCACTCGTTGCAGGAAAGTGCCCCGATAGTAGTGGGCATGGCCGCCTCCGTCATCACTGGCGGCGCTCAAGTGTTGGCCCCTGGCCGAAGCGGCCGTATCATCGGCAGCTTTCCACTGCTGGTATTGCAAAGGGGCAAGTGATGATCAAGGTCGGAATCGTCGGCGGCACGGGGTATACCGGTGTCGAGCTGTTGCGTTTGTTGGCGCAACACCCGCAAGCGCAGGTCGAGGTGATTACCTCGCGCTCCGAGGCCGGCATGCGTGTCGATGAGATGTACCCGAACCTGCGCGGTCATTACGACAGCCTGGCCTTTAGCGTGCCCGACGTCGCCACCCTGGGCGCCTGCGATGTGGTGTTCTTCGCCACGCCGCATGGTGTTGCTCATGCCCTGGCCGGTCAGCTGCTGGCCGCCGGCACCAAGGTGATCGACCTGTCAGCCGACTTCCGCCTGCAGGATGCCGATGAGTGGGCCAAGTGGTACGGTCAGCCGCACGGCGCGCCGGACCTGCTGCCGGAAGCGGTGTATGGCTTGCCTGAGGTCAATCGTGAAGCCATCAAGCAGGCGCGTCTGATTGCCGTGCCGGGTTGCTATCCCACGGCGGCACAGTTGGCGCTGATTCCGCTGCTGGAGGCCGGCCTGGCTGATACCACGCAAGTGATCGCCGACTGCAAGTCCGGGGTCAGCGGTGCCGGTCGCGGTGCCAGCGTGGGTTCGCTGTTCAGCGAAGCCGGCGAAAGCATGAAAGCCTACGGGGTCAAAGGCCATCGGCATCTGCCGGAAATCCACCAGGGCCTGCGCCGGGCTGCGGGCAAGGATGTCGGCCTGACCTTTGTGCCGCACCTGACACCGATGATCCGCGGTATCCACGCCACGCTTTACGCCACTGTGGTCGACCGCTCGGTGGATCTGCAGGCGTTGTTCGAGAAGCGTTACGCCAACGAGCCTTTCGTCGATGTGATGCCCGCTGGCAGTCATCCGGAAACTCGCAGTGTGCGCGGCGCCAATGTCTGCCGAATCGCCGTGCACCGGCCGCAGGATGGTGATCTGGTGGTGGTGTTGTCGGTAATCGACAACCTGGTCAAAGGTGCGTCGGGTCAGGCGGTGCAGAACATGAACATCCTCTTCGGCCTCGATGAGCGCCTGGGCTTGTCCCACGCGGCCATGTTGCCTTGACGGCGGGCTGGGAGGTTCGCCCAAGCGATCCGGGGCGTGCTCGGCGGCGGCGCATGCTCGGCTTGCTGCTGGTGCTGTGCATTCCGCTGGCGTTCTATGCCGGCGGTTGGTGGCAGCAGTACAGCCAGCCTGCAGTGGTTGCGGGGCAACCGGCCGAACCGGTGCGCGATGAGCAGTTGCTGCGCGAGGTCGATGAGTTGCGTCAGCGCGTGGCGGTGCTCAGCAGCGCGGAAAAGGTCAGCCAGCAGGCCAACGAGCAGAGCCGTCTGACCATCAAGCTGCTGGAAGAGCAGATCTACAAACAGCAACAGGATCTGGCCTTCTATAAAGGCGTACTGGCGCCCGCTAGTCGTCGTGAAGGTTTGCGCATCAAAACCTTTGAGCTACAGGCCACGGACAGGCCTGAGCATTTCCGCTACAAGATACTCCTCAGCCGTGTGGGTAAAGGCGAGACGCCGCTGGAAGGCCAGTTGCAGGTATCGATCGTCGGCAAGCAGGGCGAGCAGGATGTCACGCTCGAGCTGGCCGCGCTGGGCGCAGACTTGCCCGACGCTCTGCCTGAGCAGCCGATAGCCTTCGCCTTCAAGCACTTTCAGGCCATTCCTGAGGCCGGGCGATTTGCCGAGCTAAAGTTGCCTGAAGGGTTTATCCCGCGCGAGATCAAGGTGCGTGCCGAGGTGCAGGGCGAGAAGCCTCTGCTGCGCACATTCAAATGGAACAAAGAGGAGTAACTGTTCCTTATGTGGAATAAAGATAAGGCTCGCACTGACGTGCAGCGTTTCGCGGGCAAGACCAGTCTGATTGCGGTGGGTGCCGAATTGCATGGTGATTTGCGCTTTCAAGGCGCGGTACAGGTCGATGGCAAGGTCATCGGTAACCTGGTGGCCAGCGAGGGCATGGTGCGCGTCAGCGTGCAGGGGCGGGTTGAAGGTGAGATCCGCGCCCCCCATATAGTGATTGATGGTGAAGTGGTCGGCGATGTGCACGCCAGTGGCCATCTTGAGCTGGGCGCGCGGGCGCGGGTGCGTGGCAATCTGTATTACGCCCTGATGGAAATGGCCATGGGCGCGCAGATCGAAGGTCGCCTCTGCCGTTTGCAGGACGAGGCGCGGCCGTTGGAATTGCCAGAAACGCTGGATGTCGCACAATAGTTGACCGCTTTTCTAGGGTAAGCGGATAATGCCGATCAGAATGCAGTATGGCGCGTAGCGCCGGGAGTTAATCAGCATGAGCGTCGAAACCTTCACCCCCAGTGCTATGCAATTTACGCAGGGCGCGGCGAACAAGGTGAAGAGCCTGGTCGATGAGGAAGGCAACCCGCGTCTGAAATTGCGCGTGTTTGTAACGGGAGGCGGCTGTTCCGGCTTCCAGTATGGCTTCACCTTCGATGAAGAAGTGGCAGAGGACGACACCATAGTCGAGCGCGAAGGTGTAAGCTTGGTGGTCGACCCGATGAGCTTCCAGTACCTGGCAGGTGCCGAGGTCGATTATCAGGAAGGTCTGGAAGGTTCGCGGTTTGTTATCAACAACCCGAACGCCACCACCACCTGCGGTTGCGGTTCTTCGTTCTCGATCTGAGTTGCGGGCTGTTCAAGCTAACGCCGTGCCTTGTGCACGGCGTTGTCGTTTCTGCCTGTAGCAGATTTGAACAAGCGATCAGGCGGGGTAGATCGCGCCAAGTACCCGTAGCCCACGTGCGCCGGTAACGCTAGGCCGGTTGGCGGGTATGCCTTCCAGGCAGCAGTGCGCCAGCCAGGCAAACGCCATGGCCTCAACCCAATCGGCGGGCACTCCATGCGCATCGGTACTGCTTACCTGGCTATTGGGCAACAGCCGTGCCAGGCGGCGCATCAGCGTGTGGTTATGCGCGCCACCGCCACACACCAGCAGCATCTCTGTGTTCTGCTGAGCAGCCTTGAGCGCCTCGGTAATGCTGATGGCGGTCAGTTCCAGCAGGGTGGCCTGCACGTCAGCCGCTGCAAACGAGGGTAGGTTCTGCAGGTGCTGATCCAGCCAGACAAGGTTGAACAACTCGCGGCCGGTGCTCTTCGGGCCCTGAGTCTGGAAGTAGGGATCGCTCAGCAAGGCTTGCAGAAGCTGCGTCTGTACCTGGCCACTGGCAGCCCACTGACCGTCCTGGTCGTATGTCAGGCCCTGGTGGCGCTGTATCCAGGCATCCAGCAGCACATTGCCCGGGCCGCAATCGAAGCCATGCACCGGACGCTCAGGCTCAAGCAGGCTGAGATTGCTGAAACCGCCAATGTTGAGGATTGCGCGGGTGCTGCCCTCGCTGGCGAACAATGCCTGGTGAAATGCCGGAACCAATGGTGCGCCCTGGCCACCGGCGGCAACATCGCGGCGGCGGAAGTCACTGACGACGCTGATGCCGGTCAGTTCAGCGAGCAGGGCGGAGTTGCCGATCTGGATACTGAAGCCACGTGCAGGCTCATGGCGCACGGTTTGACCATGGCTGCCGATGGCGCGAACGCTGTGTGCGGGTATGTCGTGCTGTATTAGCAGCTCACTGATGCCTTGCGCGGCGAGCGCGACCCACTGTTGTTCGGCGATTGCCGCACGGGCCAGTTCATCCGGGCCGGATGCGCACAAGCTGAGCAGGGCGCTGCGCAGCTCGTCTGGCATGGGTAGGTAGCGGGTGCCGAGTAGGCGGGTGCCGTGTTCCTGCTCAATCAGCGCAATGTCCAGGCCATCCAGGCTGGTACCGGACATCACGCCGAGGTAGAGAGGCATGGCTTAGCGCTGATTGTTGAGGGCGAGCATCGTGGACTTCTCTTTGTCCATCTGTGCCATCAACGGTTTGCTCAACTGCATAAAGCGGGCTTTCTCGCTGCTGGCGATAGGGTCAGCCATGGGCAGCTTCTGGCTTAGCGGGTCGACGTGCACGCCGTTAACCTGGAACTCATAGTGCAGGTGCGGCCCGGTGGACAAGCCGGTGGTGCCGATATAACCGATGATCTGACCTTGCTTGACGTTGCCGCCGCTGCGGATGCCCTTGGCAAAGCCGTTCATGTGGGCATACAGGGTGCGGTAGCGTTGGCCATGCTGAATGATCACGGCATTGCCGTAGCCACCGTGGCGACCGGCCAGGGTAATGCGGCCATCGCCGGCCGCCTTGATCGGCGTGCCGCGTGGGGCGGCGTAATCCACACCTTTGTGCGCACGAATCTTGTTCAGCACCGGATGGCGCCGCCCGGTGGAGAAACGCGAACTGATACGGGCGAAATCGACAGGGGTGCGGATAAAGGCTTTGCGCATGCTTTCGCCAGTAGCGCTGTAGTAGCTGCTATTACCTTGCTTGTTGGTGTAACGCACGGCGGTGTAAGTCTTGCCACGGTTGGTGAAGCGCGCCGAGAGGATATTGCCGGTGCCGACTTGCTTGCCGTTGACCACTTTCTTTTCGTAGATCAGCTCGAACTCGTCGCCTTCACGAATATCCATGGCGAAGTCGATGTCGTAGCCGAATACGTTGGCCAGGTCCATGGTCAGGCTGTGCGACAGGCCGGCGCGTTTGGCCGAGAGAAACAGCGAGCTGTTGATCACGCCGTGGCTGTAGGTGGTCTTCACTTCAGGTTTGACCAGTTCGCGCTTGAAGCTGAAGCCTTTCTCGTTCTTAGTCAGGGCAATGCTTTCCAGGTCGCTGAGCTTGCTGTGCAGGCTTTCCAGCTGGCCGTCTGTATTCAGGTTGAACTCAAGCGGCTGGCCTACTTTCAGGCGTGTCAGCTGCTTGGCTTCCTTACTGCTATTAAGCACGTCATGCAGAGTGGTTGCGCTCAGGCCCACCTTGGCAAATACCGTGGACAGCGTGTCGCCGTTTTCCACGCGTATCGTGCGCTTCAGTGGGTCGATTTCTTCTTGCGGCGCTTCAGCCTGTGCGGCCTTCAGCTCATCGCCAGCTGGCTGCTCTGTAGCTGCTGTATTGGCGAAAGGTGATTGGCTTTTGTTCAGCGTCTGCGAGGCATCTAAGTCCTGCTCATCTTGCAGCTCGGCGTACTCAGAGCCGTTGTCTAGCTCAAGGTTGATGTAGGTCTTTTGGGCTTCAACTTCGCGGGTGGGGAATACTAGTAGGGTTAGGCTCAGTAGGGCGGCGACGCCACTGGCCGCCAGAATATGGCTTTTCGGGTACAGGGGCGGCGCTTTAGTTGGAGAGGTCATAGGCTGCTTTTTGACTTTAAAAATGAAAAGAAATAGATAAACGAAATGATGAATATGCAGTAACTGTATAAAATATAACCAAATCGCTAGCTAGGCAACCCCGGTTGTCGCAAGGCGGTCTTAGCGTAGGTGGGGTGGCCGGCAGAACTTGTGATTTGTCTGCGATCTTGTATGGTTGGTTCCCTTTTGTTTTGAGTGGTCGTGAGTCCTGTCATGAAGTCGGTTGAAGAGCAGTTGGCGCTGATCAAGCGTGGCGCAGAAGAGGTTCTGGTTGAGGCCGAGCTGGTTGAGAAGCTCAAGCGTGGTCAGCCACTGCGTATCAAGGCAGGTTTTGATCCGACTGCGCCGGATCTGCACCTCGGGCACACCGTGCTTATTAATAAGCTGCGTCAGTTCCAGGAGTTGGGGCATCAGGTGATTTTCCTGATCGGCGACTTCACTGGAATGATTGGTGACCCCAGCGGTAAGAGCGCCACACGCCCGCCGCTGACCCGCGAGCAGGTACTGGAGAACGCGGAGACCTATAAAACTCAGGTGTTCAAGATTCTCGATCCGGCGAAAACCGAGGTCGCCTTCAACTCAACTTGGATGGACAAAATGGGTCCGGCTGATTTCATTCGGCTGACCTCGCAGTACACCGTGGCGCGGATGCTGGAGCGCGATGATTTCAGTAAGCGCTATTCGACTAACCAGCCTATCGCCATTCACGAGTTTCTCTACCCGTTGGTTCAGGGGTATGACTCGGTAGCGTTGCAGGCAGATGTCGAACTGGGCGGCACCGATCAGAAGTTCAACCTGCTGATGGGGCGCGAGTTGCAGCGCTCCTATGGTCAGGCCTCGCAGTGCATCGTCACCATGCCGTTGCTTGAAGGCCTGGATGGCGTGAAGAAGATGTCCAAGTCATTGGGCAACTACATTGGTATCCAGGAAGCGCCGGGTGTCATGTACAACAAGCTGGTATCCATGCCAGATGCGCTGATGTGGCGCTACTTCGAGCTGCTCAGCTTCCGTTCGATGGATGAGATCGAGCAGTTCAAGCGTGATGTCGAGCAGGGCGCTAACCCGCGTGACATCAAGATCAAGCTGGCCGAAGAGATTGTTGCCCGCTTCCATGGCGAAGAGGCTGCGCTCAATGCCCATCGCTCGGCGGGCAATCGTATGAAGGAAGGCGAGCTGCCTGAAGATCTGCCAGAGATCGAGGTTCTGTCGGCTGAGGATATGCCGATTGCCGCCCTCCTTAATAAAGCAGGTCTGGTGAAGAACGCCGCGATGGCGCGTGATCTGTTGGGCTCCGGCAGTGTGCGCGTGGATGGTGAGGTGGTGGATCGCTCCTACATATATAAGGTAGGTGCTGTGCATGTCTGCCAGGCGGGCAAGAAAGCATTCGCGCGTATCACGCTTAAGGTCGAGTAATTGGTTGCACGCTTGCGTGATGGTTACGACAAAGCCGTTGAAGCGTCAGCTTCAACGGCTTTGTCGTTTCTGCAGGCTGCGCGCTAGTGGTTCGCGTGGCTACAGCCCTTGAGTTCGCGGGTATTGAAACAAAAGCATAACAATCGATTGACCTTCGTTCGGCAGTCCCTATAATGCGCAGCTCTTCAGGCGTATGTGGCCCTTTAAACTTCTTATAAAACAAGAAGTTAGATTTAAAAGAGGGGTTGCA
>JAESGQ010000032.1_pt1 | contig 36741 bp, 32 predicted proteins | sample 9266251 | NCBI WGS metagenome assembly JAESGQ01 (sample SAMN17056778, study PRJNA650883) | algae metagenome | isolation source: Kaiparowitsia implicata GSE-PSE-MK54-09C and co-occurring heterotrophs from... | place: USA: Kaiparowits Plateau, Grand Staircase Escalante National Monument, UT ... | reverse complement strand
CATCATGGGCGAAGTCCGCGGCGCCGAATGTTTCGACCTGCTCGCCGCGATGAACACGGGTCACGACGGGTCGATGTGTACGCTCCACAGCAACAGCCCGCGCGAATGCCTCGGCCGTATGGAGAATATGGTGCTGATGGGCGACGTAAAGATCCCGAAGGAAGCGATTTCGAAGCAAATCGCCGATTCGGTCGATATGGTCATCCAGATTAAGCGCCTGCGCGACGGCTCGCGCCGCGTCACCAACGTCACCGAAGTGATCGGCATGGAAGGCGACGTCATCGTCACCCAGGAACTCTTCAAGTTCGAATATCTGGACGAAGACAAGGACGGCAAGATCGTCGGCGAATATCGCTCGATGGGCCTGCGCCCCTATACGCTCGAAAAAGCCCGGCAGTATGGGTTCGACCAGCCGTATCTGGAGGCGTGCCTGTAAGCCCATACTCGTCGTCATTGCGAGAAGCCGAAGGCGACGCGGCAATCCAGAGTAGGCGTAAACCGCTCTGGATTGCTTCGCTACGCTCGCAATGACGCAGAGTGAGCGGCGCTTAAGGCTTTAACGCAAGCACCGCCGCGAGCAACGCCACCGCAATTCCCGCCAGCGCAATCCCCCGCCATGGCATAAATCCGACCGCATCGACGTCGCGCCGGTTGCGGCGGCGATAGTCGGCGACCTCGGCGGCGACCGCTACCGCGGCGCCCGCGGCACTGACAATCAGCATCGACCCTTGCATTGACGCGCGCACCTTCGCAAACAGGGGACAGTCCCCCCAAAAAGAGAGGTTGCCCATATGCGTTCGTTGATCCTCGTTGCAAGTACCGCCCTCACCCTCGCCGCCCCCGCGGCTGTCCTCGCCGACCATCATGGCGGCGGCCACGCCGCGCACAAGGAGCATAGCGCGATTGCCGCCGCGGTCGCCGCGCCGACGCGCACGCCGACGAATGTCGAGCGCGACAAATTTCGCAACCCCGCCGAAACCCTCGCCTTCCTCGGCGTGAAGCCCGGCGATACCGTGGTCGAGCTGTGGCCCGGCGGCGGCTGGTACACCGAAATCCTCGCCCCGCTGGCAAAGGCCGGCGGCGGCACGCTTTATGTCGCGGCGCCGTGGGAACGCGGCCTGAACCGCATCAAGGAAAAGCAGGCCGCCGACGCCGCGACCTATGGCGCGCTGAAACTCGCTGAATTTCCGGCGACCGGCGCGGGTACGAAGGTGCCCGACGGCAGCGCCGACGTCGTGCTGACCTTCCGCAACGTCCACAATTGGCGCTTTGGCGGCGCCGACAAGACCGCCGATGCCTTCAAACAGATTTTCGCGATGCTGAAACCCGGCGGCACATTGGGCGTCGTCGAGCACCGGCTGAACGAGGATGACGACGCCGCGAAGGAAGAAAAATCGGGCTATATGAAGGAAAGCTCGATCATCGCCTTTGCCGAAGCCGCGGGGTTCAAGCTGGCCGAAAAGAGCGAAATCAACGCCAACCCCAAAGACACCAAGGATTATGAAAAGGGCGTCTGGACGCTGCCGCCAGTGCTGCGCGAAGGCGAAACCGATCGCGCCAAATATGTCGCGATCGGCGAATCGGATCGCATGACGCTGAAATTCGTGAAGCCCGCGAGCTGAAACCGATTGAATCGATCGACCCTGCGCTGCTGCTCAGCGCCTATGCGCAGGGGATTTTCCCGATGGCCGACGGGGCGGACGACCCGTCGGTCCATTGGGTCGAGCCGCGCCTGCGCGCGATCCTGCCGCTCGATGGCTTTCGCCTGTCGCGCAGCCTGAAAAAGGTCATCGTGTCGGACCGTTTCCGCGTCACCACCGACGCCGCCTTTGCCGACATGGTCGCGCTGTGCGCCGAGGCCGCGGATGACCGGCCGACAACATGGATCAACCCCGTCATCCGGGCGAGCTACGACCGGCTGTTCCGGCTCGGCCACGCGCACAGCGTCGAATGCTGGCAGGACGGCGTGCTGGTCGGCGGGCTTTACGGCGTCACGCTCGGCCGCGCCTTTTTCGGCGAATCGATGGTCAGCCGCGTACGCGACGCGTCGAAGGTCGCGCTCGCGCATCTGGTCGCGCGGCTGATCACCGGCGGCTGGAAATTGCTCGACTGCCAGTTCCTGACCCCGCATCTCGCCAGCCTGGGGGCGATCGAAATCCGCCAGGCCGATTATCTGGCGCGGCTCTATTCGGTGTTGGCGGGAGGCGACGGCGCGACTGTGGGCGCCGGGGCGACGGCTGTGGGCGCGAGCGCGGGGGTTTCGCTGCCCTCGCCGCCATTCGCCGCGGGCGACTGGGGCGCGCTCGATGCCTTGGGCGCCGCGACGGCCTTGGGGGCCGAGCGTGCGACCGGCTCGCCGCCCGGATATGTCATCGCACAGCTTTTGACGAAGACGTCATAGATCGGATGCTCGATCACGTTGCGGTCGGGCCGCTCGCGGAAAATCCAGCCCGAAAAGACGCGGCGCCACTGGTCGTCGCGCTGATCCTGCACGGAGAGCTGAACAAAAGCGCCGGTTTCGGGGGGGTCTTCCCATGGCGCCGTTTGTTCGCATGCGCGCAGCCGGACGATCGCGCGGCCGACGCGCAGCGATTCGCCGGGCTTCATCTCGAGCTCGCGGACCAGCCCGTTGCGCTTGTTGAGCAGGCCCAGCACCGCGACGCGCTCGGCCATCGGTGTGGCGCCTTCGATACCGCCGGTTTCCGCGGGGACGCGCTCCGACTTCAGCGCCGTCGGCACCGTCTTGCTGCCGTTCGAGGAGGGCCGGTCGCATCCGGCCAGCGCCGTCGCCGCCAGCAGCGCAATTAGAGCGGTCGAAACCGGACGCGACAGCTTTTCCGTCACTCGGGCCGCCAGGCCTCATAATCGCCCGTCGCGGCGGCGCGGCGGCCGCCGCGTTCGAGCGCGCCCGCGGGGCGATAGGCCCCGGTGCTGCCGGTGAGGTTCGCGCTCGGCGCCTGTTCCCACACGCGCGGCGCGGGCAGCATGTCGTCGGGCAGCTCGTCGAAGGTGCCGTGCAGCCAGCCGTGCCATTCGGGCGGCACGCGGCTCGCATCGTTCGATCCGTTATAGATCACCCAGCGGCGGGGGCCTTTCTTGGCGCGATAATAGATGTTGCCAAGGCCGTCCTCGCCGACCTTTTCGCCGCGCGCCCAGCTGTTCAGCAGCGTGCCGACGGTCGCGCCGTCCCACCAGGTGAAAATCTTGCCCAGGATGCTCATGGCTGCGGCGTTTACAGCCAAGGGTGCGGGCTTCGCAAGCGAATTGCTCGCCGATTCGCCGCCTATTCCTTCCACGTCACCTTTGCCGTCTCGTCGATCCCCAGCTTCGCCGCGGTGCCGCCTGCGAGTTCGAGCACCGCGCTCACTTCGCCGCCGCTCGCGACGGGTTCGAGCGATCCGGGGATGGTGTTTTCGGCGATGCGGTCGATGCTGCCGTCGGCGCGGATGAAGAGCATGTCGAGCGGGATCAGCGTGTCCTGCATCCAGAAACTCGCGATCCGCGGTTTCTCAAAGGGAAAGAGCATCCCGCCGTTCGCGGGCAGGCCGGTGCGGAACTTGAGACCCTGCTTCTGTTCGGCGTCGCTGCGCGCAACTTCGACATCGAAACGGTGCGCGGTGCCCGCCATCTCAATGGTCACCGCCGCCGTCGCCGCGCGCTCCACCTCGCTCGCATCGCGGCTGCACGCCGCCATCGGCAACGCAAGCGACAGGGTAAGGGCCGTCAGAAAGATACGCATCAGAAACTCAGCCTCTTGTTCGTCATCCCGGCGAAGGCCGGGATCTCACCGTCAACTTCGTTCCGCACAGGCGAGATCCCGGCCTTCGCCGGGATGACGGCCCGATGCGGAGTATAGGGGCTAATCCAGCGCTGCTTCGGCGTCCAGCGCCGCCAGCGCATCTTCGTCACCCGGCGCCACGGCAAGGATACGCCGCGCGAGCGTCAGCGAATGCCCCGCGCGCGCAAAGGCCGCGACCTGCCGCTCGCGCAGCCTGGGGTCGTCGTCGGCGCGCACGGCAAAGGGCCCGAAGCGCCGCCGCCGCGCAAAGCCGACCGCCGCCGCGACCGCCTCGCTCTCGGCCGCCTCGATCGCTTCGCCGCTGTCTTCGGCGGCGATGCCGTCGACGTAAAGCTGCGCCTTCACCCGCCGCACCCCCAACCCGCGCCGCGTCATCGCCCCCGCGCGCATCGTCGCATATTGGCGATCGTCGAGGTAGCGGAGCGCCTCCATCCGGTCGGCGACCGCCTCGCACGCCGCCATGGCGTCACTTTCGTCTATCCATTCGGATTCGCGCACTTTTCGGGCGAGGTAGCGCAGCAGCTTGGCGCGGCTCGTCGCGAATCGCGCGACATAGGCCAGCGCCAGCTCGTCGAGCTTGGCTGCGCCGAGCGGCTTGGGTGAACGGTCGAACGGAGCACGGCGGTTGGCCATATGCCATGTTTGTGCCACAGTCGGGCCTGATTGAGAACGATCAACAGCGCCATATCGGGCACCAAAGCCCGGAAATGGGCGATTTGTTCAAACAACACAGGGTTCGCGCATCCTCCATGGCACAAAAAGATGACATGCTTGTTGCCGCGCGGCCCGTATCGAGGGATGCCGCACCCCTGATGACCGATACTCAAATTGCTTCGGCCGACGCGCTCGTGCCGACCCCGACCGAATGCGCGCAGCCGCGCCGCTTTTCGGACTTTGCCACCGTCGGCGAAGCGCTCGACTATGCCGCTGCGGGTACGCGTGGACTCAATTTCCACGATCCGCGCGGAAAGCTGATTCGCCCCTATCCCTATAGCGAGCTGCGCGCCGACGCGCTCGCCGCCGCCTATCGCCTGATCGCCGCGGGGGTGAAGCCGAACGACCGCATCGCGCTGATCGCCGAAACCGGCCCCGAATTTGCCGCGCTGTTCTTCGGCACCATCTATGCCGGCGCCTGGCCGGTGCCGCTGCCACTGCCGACCAGCTTTGGCGGACGCGACTCCTATGTCGGCCAGCTCGTCGTCCAGCTGACGAGCTGCGACCCCATGATGCTGTTTTTCCCGCCCGAAATCGCCGCGATGGCGGCCGAAGCGGCCGCGCAGCGCGGGGTCGAACCGATCGACTGGAGCGAGTTCGGCACGCGCGCGGCGCCCGTCGCGGCGCTGCCCGAACAGAAAACCGACGAAACCTGCTATCTCCAGTACAGCAGCGGTTCGACACGCTTCCCGCACGGCGTCGCGGTGACGCACGGCGCGCTGCTCAACAATCTGTCGGCGCATTCGCACGGCATGGAAGTGCGCGAGACCGACCGCTGCGTGTCGTGGCTGCCCTGGTATCACGACATGGGGCTCGTCGGCTGCCTGCTCTCCCCCGTCGCCAATCAGGTGTCGGTCGATTACCTCAAGACCGAGGATTTCGCCCGCCGCCCGCTCGCCTGGCTCGACCTCATCAGCCGCAACCAGGGCACGACTTTGAGCTATTCGCCGACCTTCGGCTATGACATTTGCGCGCGCCGCATCTCCAGCCAGAGCCACGTCGCCGACCGTTTCGACCTGTCGCGCTGGCGCGTCGCGGGCAATGGCGCCGACATGATTCGCCCCGACGTGATGCAGGCCTTTGTCGACGCCTTTGCCGACGCGGGCTTCAAGGCGAGCGCCTTTCTGCCGAGCTATGGCCTCGCCGAAGCGACGCTGGCGGTCAGCATCATGCCGCCGGGCGAAGGCATCGTCGTCGAACTGGTCGAGGAAACCGAACTGTCGGGCGCCGCGAACGATTCGGGCCGTCCGACGCGCTACCGCGCGATCGTCAACTGCGGCAAGGCGGTCAAGGATATGACCATCGAGGTCCGCGACGAAGCGGGCAATCCGCTGGCCGACCAGACCGTCGGCAAAGTGTGGTGCACCGGCCCGTCGCTGATGACCGGATATTACCGCGACCCCGAAGCGACCGATGCCTGCATGAAGGACGGCTGGCTCGACACGGGCGATATGGGTTATATGTCAAACGGTTACATCTATATCGTCGGCCGCGCCAAGGACATGATCATCATCAACGGCAAGAATCACTGGCCGCAGGACATCGAATGGGCGGTCGAACAATTGCCGGGATTCAAGTCGGGCGACATCGCGGCGTTCGCGATCACCACGCCGGGCGGCGAAGAGACCCCCGCGGTGCTCGTCCAGTGCCGCACCAGCGACGATGCCGAGCGCGCCGCGCTGCGCGAGGCGATTCGCGACCGCGTGCGCGCGATCACCGGCATGAACTGCCTCGTCGAACTCATCCCGCCGCGCACCCTGCCGCGCACCAGCTCGGGCAAATTGAGCCGGTCGAAAGCGCGCGCGCAATATCTGGCCGGGGAAATCCAGCCTTTTGCGATTGCGGCATAAGGGCGGGAACGGCCGGTAGCGAGCGATTGCGGAGCCAGAAATCCTCCGTTCGCATCGAGCGAAGTCGAGATGCCCATCGGTGTGGCGCAAGGTCGACTGGTGTCTCGACTTCGCTCGACACGAACGGACCAATGGGGCGTCGTAAACCGACCGATTGCTGCCATTCTCTTCATCATTATCCCGGATCAAATCCGGGATGACGAAACGGGGTGATACAATGACCGTTCCCACCCAAAAAGCCCTCTTTCCCACGCAATCCTCCATCCTGTCCCCGTCCGGCACAGAAATTCGCTTCGCAACAGCGCGATGGTTACCTTCGGGTAACCCCAACCCATTAAACGGGCCGGGTGAAAAGCCTGTCGACCGATCTTGTTGCTGCCGACGTCATTCCCGCGCGGACCCTGTTGGGGCTGGGGCCGCGAGACCAGGACGCCGGCAACCTCCGCCAGCTCCAGCTCGCGCCGCTGCGCGGCCGTGGCGCGCTGCGCCTCGCCATGGGCATCGGCATGGCGCTTGTCGCCTTTCTGACAATGATCCACAAGGTCGCGCTTCCGGTCGCGGCTGGCTGGCTCGGCTGCGCGCTGATCTTCAGCCTGTGGTCCTATCGCCAGTTCCGCAATCTGCCGCTTGGCGACCCCAAGCTGCCGGGCACCGCCGAATATCGGTTGTGTAATCGCCACGCGCTCTATTCGGCGCTGGTCTGGACAATGCCCTTCTGGCTGGAGGGGCTGTCGCCCGGCCTTGACCATGTGCTGTCGATGTGGACGATCGCGATGCTGATGATGCTCACGCTGGCGATCGTCGCGCACAGCGTCCCGCTCGCCTGCGCGCTGTTCATTCTGCCGGTCTCGCTGTCGGCCGCGGCGGCGCTCGTGCGCGCCGGCGCACCGCAAATTGCGGCGGTCGCGCTCGTCGCCGGCGTCCTGCTCCTCGCCTTTTGCGTCCGCTTTGCGCAGATCCACATTTGCTCGCGCCGCGCCGAAGAGACGCTGCACGAGAAAAGCGAAACGGTCAGCCTGCTGCTGCGCGAGTTCGAGGAAACCTCCGCCGACTGGCTGTGGCAGACCGACAGCAATCGCCGCCTCGTCCACGTCTCGCCGCGCCTCGCCTATGCGCTCGGCGGCACCGCCGAAGGGCTGGAGGGCATTCCGCTCCTGCAAGCGCTGTCGGGCGACGCCTGGGACACCGGGCTGTTCCCCAAGAGCCTGCACGACATGGCCGAACGGATGAAGCGGCGCGAGAGCTTCTCGAACCTGATCGTGCCCGTATCGATCGACGGCCGCCCCCGCTGGTGGGAATTGTCGGCGTCACCGCGCCTCAACGAATCGGGTAAGTTTCTGGGCTTTCGCGGCGTCGGATCGGACGTCACCGAACAGCGCGCGACCGCCGAACAGATTGCCAAGATGGCGCGCTTCGACAATCTCACCGGCCTGCCCAACCGCCTCAGCCTCCACGAAGATCTCGCCCGCGCGCTGACCCATGCGATCGAGGCGAAGTCGCGCTGCGCGCTGCTGATGATCGACCTCGACCGGTTCAAGGCGGTCAACGATACGCTGGGCCACCCCGTCGGCGACAAATTGCTCGCGCAGGTCGCGGCGCGCCTCAAAGGGCTGATCGAGCGGGGGATGACCTGCGGCCGCCTTGGCGGCGACGAATTTGCCGTCGTGCTGCACAACCTCACCTCGGTCGACGCCGCCGAGGAGCTGGCGCAGCGAATTATCGCAACGATCAGCCGGCCCTATGTCGTCGACAATCACCAGCTGTTCGTCGGCGCCAGCGTCGGCTTCGCGATCGGCCCGACCGACGGTGCGACGGTCGAAACGCTGACGCGCAACGCCGACCTTGCGCTCTATAAATCGAAGGACCGCGGCGGCAATGTCGTCGCCGCCTATGTCGCATCCTTACACGCGCAGGCCGAGGAACGGCGGGTGATGGAGCAGGAGCTGCGCGGCGCGCTGGAACGCGGCGAGTTCGAGCTTTATTACCAGCCCGTCGTCACCGCCGCCGACGGCACGCTCAACGGCTTTGAGGCGCTGATCCGCTGGCACAACCAGAAACTCGGCAATGTCTCGCCCGGCCGCTTCATCCCGCTCGCCGAGGACGCGCGCCTTATCTCGCCGATCGGCGAATGGGTGCTGCGCACCGCGTGTCATGAGGCGATGAAATGGCCATCGAACCTGAAGGTCGCGATCAACGTGTCGGCCGACCAGCTGACCGACCCCAGCTTCGCCTCGGTCGTCGTCTCGGCGCTCGCGCAGAGCGGGCTTTCCCCGCAAAGGCTGGAGATCGAGGTTACCGAAAGCGTGTTCCTGCGCGACGGCGGCGGCGCGGCGCAATTGCTCGACCAGCTGATCGCTCTCGGCATTCGCCTGTCGCTCGACGATTTCGGGACAGGCTATTCGTCGCTCGGCTATCTTCGCAAAACGCAATTCTCGACGATCAAGGTCGATCGCAGCTTCGTCGTCGGCGCCGCGAAGGGCAGCATCGAATCGATCGCGATCATCCGCGCCGTCGTCGCACTCGCCGACAGCCTCGGCATGTCGACCACGGCCGAGGGGGCGGAGACCGAGCTGGAGGTCGAAACGCTGCGCAGCTTCGGCTGCTCGAACATCCAGGGCTATTATTACGGGCGCCCGATGCCCGCGAGCGACGTGCAGACCCTGTTCCGCCGCCCCGACGATGTGGCGATCGCCGCCGCCTGACCCTGTTCCTTCCCCCTTGATGGGGGAAGGATACGCAGCCTTATCGCAAAGCGATTAGGCGAAGTTGGATAGGGGTGAGGGTGCGTCCTTGCACGGCCGTCTCAGGCCGAGAGCGCACCCCCACCGCTGCAACTAGCCAGCAAGCTGGCAAGTTTCGCTGCCTCCCCCATCAAGGGGGAGGAGGACGACGGATCGACGCCTTTCCGCGCCGAATCGAATGCCCCGCGAAAAGGTTCCCCCGTCCACCGCATCCGCGGCGCGGCTCGTCGCTAGACGGGTGGTCGCCGCCGCCGGGCATGGCAAAGACAATCCAACGCTTGAGAACAAGCCGGGGGTCGCAATCCATGTTCCAACGCCGCTTTCTGACTGCCGCCATCGCGTCAGCCATGACGCTCGCCGGGCTGCTCGCCAGCGTTCCCGCCGCGGCGAAATCCTATCTTCAGTGCGTCCCCTTTGCGCGCGCCGAATCGGGCGTCGACATCCGCGGCAATGCGAAGACCTGGTGGACGCAGGCGGCGGGCACCTATGCACGCGGCGACGAACCGCGGCAGGGCGCGGTCATGGCCTTTGCGGGCACGCGCGGCATGCCGATGGGCCATGTCGCGGTGGTCAAAAAGGTAGTGAGCGACCGCGAGATCCTGATCGACCATGCGAACTGGTCGCCGATCAATGGCCGCCGCGGCCAGATCGAGCGCGGCGTGCGCGTCGTCGATGTCAGCGATGCCGGCGACTGGAGCCTGGTGCGTGTCTGGTATGCCCCGATCGGCGACCTTGGCCTCCGCCCCAATCCGGTGCAGGGCTTTATCTATGCGGATGGCGAACCGGGCGACGCGAACCCGGCGCCAAGCTTCAAAGCGCCCGTCTGGGCACAGAATGACTGGAAACCCGGCAACGGCCTTGCGCTCGTTGCCGCCTCGCTCGGCAACTGAGCCTGTCCCCCCCACCTCCAAGGGCTCGGCGAGCGACGAAGCCACTCGGGACGGTCCGCCGCTCCGGGTGGCTTCCCCTTTTGGGGCGGCGCGGGGGTGAGCCGGATCAGTCGGCGGCCTGCGCGTCGCCTTCGCTCGCCGCATCCTCGAACCAGGCCTCGACCTCGCCCGACAGCTTGATCGTCATCGGCTGGCCAAAGCGGTCCTTCGACTTGCCCGCGGCGACGCGGATCCAGCCTTCGGAGATCGAATATTCCTCGACGTCGGTGCGTTCCTTGCCCTTGAAGCGGATGCCGATGCCGCGTTGCAGCACCTCCAGGTCAAAATGGGGCGAGCGCGGATTGGTCGACATGCGGTCGGGCGGCGTATCGGTCATGGACAATTTTCCCAAAAATGATGCGCGGCCCTAGCGGGGCCGGGCCACCATCGTCAATCGCGAAGGCGCGCCGAACGCTGGTTCGGCACCGCGGCAACCGCTGGCGCCGCCGCCGAATAAAGCCGGTCGGCCAGCGGATAAAGCTCGCGCTCTTCGCGCTCGACGCGAAGCTTGAGCAAGTCGAACACGATCACCGTCTCGCGCCGGAAACCCTCCCAGTCGGCCGCCACCCGCTCGGGGGTCCATTTGCCGTCATAGGCGGCGAAATCGTCGGCGAGGTCGCCCATCTCCAGCTCGAAATCGCGCGTGATGCGGACAAGCTCGGGCTCGCCGCTGGCGCGCAGGCGCGGGTACAGCGCCCAATCCTCACACTTCAGGTGGCGGACCAGCGTCTCGCGAAGCGCGCCGCGCGCCGACGCCAGATCGGCGGGACGGCCGGGCGCCGGCTCCTTCAGCATCGCCATGATGATGCGCGCGAGCGCGATCAGCGCCGCATGTTCGGCGCGCAATCGCTCCATTTCACGGCTCATGACCATATCTGTTCCCGCGGCGCGATCAGCCCCCGTCCGCAAGGATAGACATGGAGCGTGAAAGGACCGTAAACTCTCTTCCCGCCCGTCAGTGACCGAAACGCCGAACGCGCCGATATTCAGTCAGGTCGCTCGCCGCCAGCGCGACGGCGGAACACCGAAGCGGCGGGCAAAGGCGGTCGTGAAATGGCTTGGCGTCGCAAAGCCCGTGGCGAGCGCGATCTCGGTCACCGGACGCTCCCCCGCGCGCAGCATCCGCGCCGCTGCGTCGAGCCGCGCGCGCAGCACATATTGCCAGGGGGTGACGCCGAACGCCTCGCGGAATGCCGCGGTAAAGCGCCGCACGTCCATGCCGACGAGCGTCGCAAGCGTGTCGAGACTGTGCCGCGCATCGGGCTCGCCGCGGATCGCCGCGACCAGCCGCGCGCGCTGCGACGCCGACAGCGTGCGCCGCCCGCCACGCCGCAAGCTCATGCCATAGCGTGCACGCAGATGCAGGTGCAGCGCATCGCCGATCGCGTGCGCCGCCATGTCGGCAAGGTCGCTGCCCGGCCCGCTCAGCAGCTTGGCCAGCCGCGCCGCCGATCCGAAGAGGAAATCATCACGGTGCCGCACCCGCGCCGAAATCGGCGCATCGCCGATCAGCGCGGTTGGCACGCGCAGCTCGACGAACTCGGCCTGCCCGCCCTCGGCGAGTGCGGCGTAGCGGCACGCCGCGGGGATGATCCAGATGTCGCCGCGCGCCGGCTGCACCGGCCCCGACGGCCCGACCGCAAATTCGCACACGAGTCGGTCAATCCGCCCGCCCAGATGCGCGACGATCGTGTGATGCGCCTCCTCGAAGGTCCAGTCGGTTGGGCGGTCGAGCCGTTCGGTCGCGGCGACGACGCCGATCGGGCCGATCGCCGACTCGCGGCGCGCGAGCAGCGCCCGCGGCCGCAGCGGCCGGATGCCGTCCCATACGCCCCACGCCTGCCCGCTCAATCGCCCTCCTCTCCGGCCTCATCACCGGAATCGAAAACTGCGCCGGAATTGGAAAGCGGGCAAGCGGAAAGCGCTTTATTACTAGCCCGATAGCGCCGCGGCGACCGCCCCGGCGTCCCTCCCACCGTCACAAAGGAGACCAGTAAATGACGGATCACAGCATCAAGGGCAAAGTCGCGCTCATCGCGGGCGGCGGCAAGAATCTGGGCGGCCTCGTCGCCCGCGACCTCGCCGCGCACGGCGCCAAGGCCGTCGCGGTGCATTACAACAGCCCCGCCTCCGCCGCCGAGACCGAGGAAACGCTCGCCGCCATCCGCGCCGCGGGCGCTGAGGCCGTCGCCTTCCAGGCCGACCTCACTTCGGCGTCGGCGATGGAAAAGCTGTTCGCCGACACCATCGCCGCGGTCGGGCGCCCCGACATCGCGATCAACACGGTGGGCAAGGTGCTCAAAAAGCCCTTCACCGACATCAGCGAGGCCGAATATGACGAGATGACCGCGGTGAACGGCAAGACCGCTTTTTTCTTCCTGAAAGAGGCGGGACGGCACCTCAACGACAATGGCAAGATCTGCACGCTCGTCACTTCGCTGCTCGGCGCCTACACGCCCTTTTACGCCGCCTATGCGGGGACCAAGGCGCCCGTCGAGCATTTCACCCGCGCCGCGTCGAAGGAGTTCGGCCAGCGCGGCATTTCGGTAACCGCGATCGGGCCGGGCCCGATGGACACTCCCTTCTTCTACCCCGCCGAGGGCGAAGAGGCGGTCGCCTATCACAAGAGTGCCGCCGCGCTGTCGCCCTTCACCCCCACCGGCCTGACCCATATCGAGGATATCGTGCCGTGGATCCGCATGCTGGTGTCGGAAGGCTGGTGGATGACCGGCCAGACGATCCTGGTCAACGGCGGCTACACGACCAAGTGACCCTCCCGGCGGGCGGCCGTCAAGCCGTCCGCCACTCCCCCGGTGCCATATCCCCAATCTCCCACCCGCCGATCCGCCAGCGCACCAGCCGCAGCGTGGGATAGCCAGCCGCGGCGGTCATGCGGCGGACCTGGCGGTTGCGGCCTTCGGTGATGGTGAGTTCGATCCAGGCGTCGGGCACGTTCTTGCGGTATCGCACCGGCGGGTCGCGGTCCCACAGCATCGGCGCCTCGATGCGTCGGACGGCCGCGGGGCGCGTCGGGCCGTCGTTCAGCGTGACGCCGCGGCGCAGCGCCTCCAGCGCGGCATCATCGGGCTCGCCCTCGACCTGCGCGAGATAGGTTTTGGGCATCTTGTGCTTCGGCGACGAAATCCGCGCCTGCAACGCGCCGTCGTCGGTCAGGATCAGCAGGCCTTCGCTGTCGCGATCGAGCCGCCCGGCGGGATAGACGCCCGGCACGTCGATATAGTCGGACAGCGTCGCGCGCGCGGTTTCGCTGCCGCGATCGGTGAATTGGGACAGCACGCCGTAAGGCTTGTTGAACAGGATCAGCCGTCCCAACCCCTGTCCTCCTTCGCAATCGCGACCCCTGACGAATGCCATCCATATTGGCGTGGACGACCGCGGGAGAAAACCCCGCGCGGCCGACGCCATGCGCCGGGCGACGACAGAATTCAAGCAGGTCGCCCGAGCGCTTGCACCATTCCGCCGTCCTGCGACGTGCGCTGCCGCGTCGGCTCGCCCCGGCAGTGCAACGTCGCCTTGATTCCTGCCGAAAAGCGCGTCACCTTCCCGGCGCATGGACGCATCTTCCGAACCGGACGAAAATGCGGGGCTCGCCGAACGGCTCGACCGCCTCGAAGCCCAGCTTGCGGCATCGCCGTCGCAGCCCGACAAGCCGCCTCTGGAACGCGCGCTCAAATTCGTGCCGCTGCTCGCCGCCAGCAACTTCCTGGTCGCGGTGCCGGCCTTTGTGATGTCGGTCGCGGTCGCTTATTTCACCTTCATCCAGGCCGAAGCGACCGAAAAGATGCAGATCGCGGCGGTCTGGCCGCATGTCGCTTATGAATCGACCAATCGGGACGAAAGCGGGGCGCCACTGATCCGGTTGTCGCTGACCAACAAGGGGGTCGGACCCGCGCATATCGAAGCGGTCGAAATTCGCTATCGCGGCCGGGCCTATTCGCAGTTTGACGACCTGTTAAAAGCCTGCTGTTCCGACCAGCCACAGGATCTTTTGATCGGTTTGGGCAGCATAGTTGGCGAGGTCATCCGCCCCGGCGAGAACCTCATGTTTGCTCAGATCGCTCCCCCCGAGGGCACTTCCGAGGTCTGGCAGAGCTTCGACGCAGAGCGCACGAAACTGAGCGTCCGTCTCTGCTATTGCTCGGTCTTCGACGATTGCTGGATCGCCGACGGCGCGGGCGACAAGCCGCGACCGGTCAAATCCTGTCCGGCCGACTGGGTCCAATATTACGGATCGCCCCGGCTCGCCGCGCCAGCCGGGAGAGCGCCCTGACGGCTTACGCCGCTTCCTTCTTCCGCGACGCCTTCTTGCGCTCGTGCGGGTCGAGCAGCGCCTTGCGGATGCGGATGTTCTTGGGCGTCACCTCGACCATCTCGTCATCGTCGATATAGGCGATCGCCTGTTCCAGCGTCATGCGCCGCGGCGGGGTCAGGCGGATCGCGTCGTCCTTGCCCGTCGAACGGAAGTTCGTGAGCTGCTTCGACTTCATCGGGTTGACCTCAAGATCGTCGGGCTTGGCATTTTCGCCGATGATCATCCCCTCATACAGCGCCTCGCCGGGCGAGACGAACAGGATGCCGCGCTCTTCCAAGGGGCCGAGCGCATAGGCGACGGCTTCGCCATTGCCGTTCGAGATGAGGACGCCATTCTTGCGGCCCTCGATCTGCCCCTTGTAGGGGCCGTACTTCTCGAACAGGCGGTTCATGATGCCGGTGCCGCGCGTGTCGGACAGGAATTCGCCGTGATAGCCGATCAGGCCGCGCGACGGGCCGCTGAAGGTGATGCGCGTCTTGCCGCCGCCCGACGGACGCATGTCGGTGAGGTCGGCTTTGCGGATCTGCATCTTCTCGACCACCGTGCCCGAATGTTCGTCGTCGACGTCGATGACGACGGTTTCATAAGGTTCGGTGCGCTGGCCGCTTTCGTCGGTCTGATAGAGGACGCGCGGGCGGCTGATGCCGAGTTCGAAGCCTTCGCGGCGCATCGTTTCGATGAGCACGCCGAGCTGGAGTTCGCCGCGGCCCGCGACTTCGAAACTGTCCTTGTCGGCGCTTTCGGTGATGCGGATCGCGACATTGGTTTCGGCTTCGCGGTACAGGCGGTCGCGGATCATGCGGCTCGTGACCTTGCTGCCCTCGCGCCCCGCCATCGGGCTGTCGTTGACGGCAAAACGCATCGACAAGGTCGGCGGATCGATCGGCTGCGCGGCGATCGGCTCGCTGACGCTGGTGTCGGCGATGGTGTTCGCGACGGTCGCCTGCGCCAGGCCCGCGATCGCGACGATGTCGCCTGCGCGCGCTTCGTCGACCGGAACGCGCTCGAGCCCGCGGAAGGCGAGCAGCTTCGACGCGCGGCCGGTTTCGATCACCTTGCCGTCCATGTCGAGCGCGTGGATCGGCTGGTTGACCTTGATCGTCCCCGACTGGACGCGGCCGGTCAGGATGCGGCCGATGAAATTGTCGCGGTCGAGCAGCGTCGCAAGGAAGGTGAAGGGACCGTCCTCGGGCAGGCCCGGCGTCGGCACATGGCTGACGATCGTCTGGAACAGCGGCTCGAGCGTGCCCTCGCGCGCTTCGGGGTCGGGTGAGGCATAGCCGCCGCGCCCCGAGGCATAGAGGATCGGGAAATCGAGCTGTTCGTCATTGGCCTCGAGCGTCAGGAACAGTTCGAACACTTCGTCGAGCACTTCGGCGGCGCGCGCGTCGCTGCGGTCGATCTTGTTGACGACGACGATCGGCTTCAGGCCGAGCGCGAGCGCCTTGCCGGTGACGAACTTGGTCTGCGGCATCGGCCCTTCGGCGGCATCGACGAGCAGGATGACACCGTCGACCATCGACAGGATGCGCTCGACCTCGCCGCCGAAATCGGCGTGGCCCGGCGTGTCGACGATGTTGATCCGCGTCGCATCGGCGCCTTCGCCCCATTCGACGCTGGTGCATTTCGCGAGGATGGTGATCCCGCGTTCCTTTTCGAGATCGTTCGAATCCATCGCGCGTTCTTCGACGCGCTGGTTGTCGCGGAACGTCCCCGACTGGCGGAACAGCTGGTCGACGAGGGTCGTCTTGCCATGATCGACGTGCGCGATAATGGCGATATTGCGCAAAGACATGCGGATAAGCCTTGATGGAAGGGGGCAGCGCCCAAGGCACCGCTAAACGCCGCGCCCCTAACAGATGCGGTGCTGCGGCGCAACATGATTGCGGATGCGCCGCCGCCGCCGTTGGTCCTTTTGTCCAAGTTCAACGCGCTGCCGCTTTGTGGTATCAGGCCTTCGCGATCCGCACCATGGATCGCCAACAGGGACGACACCGATGACGGAATTCGACCCGCTCATGCTCGCACGCATCCAGTTCGCCGCGAACATCAGCTTTCATATCCTGTTCCCGACGATCACGATCGCGCTCGGCTGGGCGCTGCTCGGCTTCAAGCTTGCGTATAACCGCACCGGCGATGCCGCGTGGATGGACGCCTATCGATTGTGGGTGAAGGTGTTTGCGCTGAGCTTTGCGATGGGGGTCGTCTCGGGCATCACGATGAGTTTCCAGTTCGGCACCAACTGGCCGGGTTATATGGAAAAGGTCGGCAATGTCGCGGGTCCGCTCCTCGCCTATGAAGTGCTCACCGCCTTCTTCCTCGAAGCCGCCTTCCTCGGCATCATGCTCTTCGGTTTCAGCCGCGTCCCCAACTGGATGCACACGCTGGCCACCGTCCTCGTCGCCGCCGGCACGACATTGTCGGCCTTCTGGATCATCGCGCTCAACAGCTGGATGCAAACGCCGGTGGGGTATGAGATTCGGGGCGGCGTCGTCCATGCGACCGACTGGTGGGCGATCGTCTTCAACCCGTCGATGCCCTACCGCCTCACCCATATGCTGATCGCCTCGGCGCTGACCGTCGCCTTTCTGGTCGCAGGGATGAGCGCGTGGCGCTGGCTGAAGGACGGCGGCGGCGAGGGCGTGCGGCGAACATTAAAAGCCGCCATCTATGCCGCCGCGCTGCTGATCCCGGTGCAGATTTTCGTCGGCGACCAGCATGGGCTCAACACATTGGAGCATCAGCCGCAGAAGGTGGCGGCGATGGAAGCCAATTGGGAGACGCAGCCCCACGCACCGCTGATCCTCTTTGCCATCCCCGACGAGGACGCGCGCACCAACCATCTGGAAATCGCGATCCCCTCGGGCGCCAGCCTGATCCTGACGCATCATGCCGCGGGCGTCGTCCCCGGCCTGAACGATTATGAAGGCGATCACCCGCCGGTCGGCCCGCTGTTCTGGGGGTTTCGGATCATGGTCGGCATCGGGATGCTGATGCTCGCGGTGTCCTGGTACGCGGCGTGGACGATCCGGCGGCGCGGGGTCGATGCGATGCCGAAATGGCTCGCGCATGCGCTGGTCGCGATGACCTTCAGCGGCTGGGTCGCGACGCTCGCGGGCTGGTACGTCACGGAAATCGGCCGCCAGCCCTGGCTCGTTACCGGGGTATTGACGACCGCCGACGCGGTCGGTCCGGTGGGCGGCGCGATGGTGGCAAGTTCGCTGACGCTGTATCTCGCGGTCTATGTCGTGCTGCTCGCCGCCTATATCGCGGTGCTCTATCGGCTCGCGCGGCTCGGCAAGGCGGCGCCGAGCGACAAGCCGATGTTCCCCGTGCCGGGTGCCGAAGGCCCCGCCGCGCCGCTGAAGGAGAGCAAGGCATGACCCCCATTTTCGATCCCTGGTGGTTGCCCGTGATCTTCGCCGGGCTGATGGGGCTGTCGATCCTGCTCTACGTCATCCTCGACGGCTATGATCTGGGCGTCGGGATGCTGACGCGGCTGGAAAAGGACGCGAACCGCGACCTGATGGTCGCCTCGATCGGTCCTTTCTGGGACGCCAACGAAACCTGGCTCGTGCTCGGCATCGGCTTGCTGCTCGTCGCCTTTCCGCTCGCGCACGGGCTGATCCTGACGCAGCTGTACCTGCCCGTCGTGCTGATGCTCGTCGCGCTGATCCTGCGCGGGGTGTCGTTCGAGTTCCGCGCCAAGGCACCGCCCGAGCATAAACATCGCTGGGACAATGCCTTCTTCGCCGGGTCGCTGCTCGCCGCCTTGTGCCAGGGCTATATGCTCGGCGCCTATGTGCTGGGGTTCGACCAGAGCTTTGCGGCGGTGCTGTTCTGCCTGCTCGCCGCGCTCGGCCTTGTCGCGGGCTATCTGTTCGTCGGCGCCTGCTGGCTGATCTACAAGGTCGAGGGCGATTTGCAGAAGCGCGCGGTGCGCTGGGCCGAGGTGACGCTGTGGCTGACCGCGCTCGCAATGGCGATCATCTCGATCGCGACGCCTTTGCTGTCGGAACGCATCTTCGACCGCTGGTTCCGCCTGCCCGAGATTATCGCGCTGCTGCCGATCCCGATCGCCGCCGCGACCTTGTTCGTCGGCCTTGCGATTTTCCTCCGCCGCCCGCTGCGCGCGAAGGATGAGCTAAGCTGGGTGCCGCTCGCGACCGCGGGCATCCTGTTTGCGCTGGGCTTCGTCGGCATCGCGTACAGCTTCTATCCCTATCTGATCGCCGACCGGCTCGATATCTGGCAGGCGGCGGCGTCGCCCGAATCGCTGACGATCATCCTGATCGGCGCCTTGTTCGTGCTGCCGGTGATTTTGGGATATTCGATCCTCGCGCACTGGATTTTCCGGGGGAAAGCGACGCATCTCAGCTACGAGTGAGGAATCGTCCGCAGGCGGCCATGGCGGTTTTAGGGTAGTGAGCGGACGTTCCAATGACCGTCGCCCCCGCGAAGGCGGGGGCCGCCGTCGGCCTTTTCCCGCGTCGCTGCGTAAACCGACAGCGGCCCCCGCCTCCGCGGGGGCGACGGCTAGTCTCGGTCGAAACGCAGCATTCTATAAGATTCGCGCAGAGGCGCAGAGATCGCAAAGGGGAATGCTCTTCAACTCTGCGATCTCTGCGCCTCTGCGCCTCTGCGCCTCTGCGCCTCTGCGCCTCTGCGCGAATCTTGTTCCAACACGGTCCTTCGAACAAAAGACCGCAATCGGTCGCTACCAGCCCCCACTCACAGCATCGCGACGAGCCGCTCGATCTCCTGCCCCGCCAGCCGCGCGGCGCGCCGCAGGTTTGCGTTGAAATCGCCGCCGCTCGCGTCGTTCGCCTCGTCGGTCACCGCCTTGATCGCCGCCCAGGGTTTGCCGAGCCGAGCCGCCGCCTGCGCCACCGCGCCGACCTCCATATCGACCAGCGTCGCGCCGAGCGATTTGAGGTCGGCCGCCGCCGCGGGGCAGGCGACGAAGCTGTCACCGCTCGCGATGCGTGCGTGGGGCAGGCCCAGCCCCGGATCGGGCATGGCGGCGAAATGCGCCTCCCCCGGCTCGCCCATCGGCCAGTCGCCCGCGCGGTAGCGCCGGAAGCGGCCGGGATGCGTCGCGCCATAATCATGCTGCAAGGCTTCGGCGATCCAGTAAGCACCCGGCGCCGCACCCAGCGCCCCGCAGGTGCCGGTCATCAGAACGACATCGGCATCGCGCGCGAGCGCGCCCATGCACAGCGCGGCGTTGACCTTGCCGAGCCCGCAGGTCGCGATGGCAACATCATGGCGATGCACGGCGAGGCGGCGGACGGCGAAGGGGCCGTCCTGCTGGTCCCCCTTTCCGGGAAACGGCGCATCGCCTTCTTCGGGAAGCGCGGCGAGAATCAGGATATGGGCCATCGCTTTTCTTTAGCGGCGGCGCGCGCGGATGGGAAAGATTTGCGCGTGAGCGGGCAAAGGCGCCTGACGGCGGACTGAAGCGCTCCTCCCCGGCACGGGGAGGGGGACCATGCGAAGCATGGTGGAGGGGTACGCGGTGTCGAGCGCTGCGTATGACCTCCTGTACCCCTCCACCACCCTGCGGGTGGTCCCCCTCCCCCCTTGGGGGAGGATCGCCCCCCCCCAAACCCCCACCATCGGCCCCGCAAATACCGCTGTCCTACATCGCCGCACCGTGCCAGCATCCAGCCCTGCTCTTTGACATCGCCGGCATCCGCAAAGCGCCCTTAAAGCCACAAAGGCGACAGTTTTGGCGCGCCTATGCGTATATTTTGTCGCTTTAAGCGCGCCGTCGCTTTAAGCGCGCCATCGCGCGCCGCACTTGCCAAGCGCGCGGCGCCCCGCCATCGCTTTTTCCCATGCTCGCCCGCATCTTCCCCGACCGGTTCGTTCCGCTGCTGCTCGGAACGATCCTGCTCGCGAGCCTGCTGCCGGTGCGCGGCGCCGCGGTGCCGGTCGCCGAGGCGATTTCGACCGCAGCGATCGTCCTGCTCTTTTTCCTGAACGGCGTGCGCCTGCCCCGCGACGAGGTGCTGCACGGCGTCCGCAACTGGCGGTTGCAGGGCGCGGCGTTCCTCTTCTGCTTCGGCGCCATGGCGCTGCTCGGGCTCGCCGCGCAGGCCGCGCTCGCACCGCTGCTCCCCGCGACGCTCGCGCTCGGTTTCCTCTTCCTCGGCATCCTGCCCTCGACCGTCCAGTCGGCGACCGCCGCGAGTTCGATGGCGGGCGGCAATGTCGCCGCCAGCGTCGTCGCCGCGGCGCTGCTCAATCTGAGCGGCGTCGCCCTCTCTCCGCTGCTTTTCGCGCTGCTCGCGGGCAGCGCGGGCGAGATTCACGGCGCGGCGGTGATGCGCATCGTGTCGATCCTGCTCATCCCCTTTGCCGTCGGGCAGCTCGTCCAGCGCTGGCTGCGCCCATGGGTGCTCGCGCATCGCGGCCTTGCGACTTTCATGGACCGCACCGCGATCGCGATCGCCGTCTACGTCGCCTTTTCGGCCGCGGTCGTCGCGGGCATCTGGACCCTGCTCGACGGACGCGAGATCACGATTGTTCTCGCCGTCACTGCGCTGATGCTCGCGCTGGCCTTTGCGGCGGCGTGGGTGCTCGGCAGCCTGTTGCGCCTCGCGCGGCCCGACCGCATCACCCTGCTCTTCTCGGGCGCGCAGAAAAGCATCGCCGTCGGCGCGCCGCTCGCTGCGACGCTGTTTCCGCCCGCCATCGCCGGCATGGTGCTCGTTCCGATCCTCGTCTATCATATGGCGCAATTGATCCTCTCCGCCTGGATCGCACCGGCGCTCAGAACGGAACAGGTGTAGTGCTTGAATAACACAGGGCCGCGTGCCATATAGGCTAGCGGCCCCGAAATCTCTCTTGGGGCTGGAAGGAAGACGAATGAGCGAGCAGACCGCGACGGCGACCGCAACCGACGAGCTGAAGCTGACCCCGCCCGAACCCGTACCGGCGGTGGCTCTCGACAAGGCGGCGGGCCTCGTGCCGCTGTCGACCGAACAGAAATCGAAGCTCGGCGAGCGCGTCGACGGTTTCATCGACGACCTTGTCGCGCAGGACGTCAATTCGCCCGCCTTCGGGCAAAAGGTCGACCAGATCACCAATATGGGCCGCAAGGAGATGCTGGAGGCGGCGAGCCATTCGAACCGCTTTCTCGATCGCCCGATCCGCGCGATGGACCGCGAGACCGACATTGGCCAGAACCTCATCGAGCTTCGCACCACCGTCGAACGGCTCGACCCGTCGGCGAACGGCAAGCTGCTGACCAAGCGCGGCTTTCTGGACAAGATCTTCGGTGGCAAGATCAACAATTATTTCGCGCAGTACCGCAGCGCGCAGACGCACATCGGCGGCATCCTGACCGCGCTTTCCAACGGCAAGGACGAGCTGCTGATGGACAATGCGGCGATCGACGTCGAGCGCCGCAAGATGTGGGAATCGATGGGCAAGCTGGAACAGATGGTCCACATCGCCCAGACGCTCGACGAAAAACTCGAAGCCAAGGCGAACGAGCTCGACGGCATCGACCCGGCGAAGGCCAAAGTGCTGCGCGAAAATGCGCTTTTCTACGCCCGCCAGCGGACGCAGGATCTGCTCACGCAGATGGCGGTGACGGTGCAGGGCTATCTCGCGCTCGATCTCGTCAAAAAGAATAATGTCGAACTGGTGAAGGGCGTCGATCGCGCCAGTACGACCACGGTCGGCGCATTGAAGACCGCGATTACCGTCGCGCAGGCGATGACCAACCAGAAGCTGGTGCTCGAACAGATCACGGCGCTGAACACGACGACCGCGAACATCATCGACGGCACGTCGAAGATGCTGAAGGACAATACCGCGCGCATCCACGAACAGGCGGCGTCGAGCACGATCCCGATGGAGACGCTGCAACGCGCCTTCCAGAATATCTATGACACGATGGACGCGATCGACACCTTCAAGCTGAAGGCGCTCGACAGCATGAAAACCACGGTCAACACGCTGGAGGGCGAGGTCGCCAAGTCAAAGGGCTATATCGCGCGCGCCGAGGGCGCGTCCCAGGCGCAGGCGAGCGTCGGCGGCGCCGACAGCCCGCTCGCGTCGCTCGAAGGCTAAGGCGCGCAATGAGCATGAGCGAAGTCGACAAGATCCGCCTCTCGGCCGAATCGGCGATCGAACGGTCGCGCGACCGGCGGCGGCCGATCGGCACCAAAAGCGTCGCACTGCGCCGCCAGCATCTCTACAAGAAGCTCGGCCGGATGCTGATCGCAGGCGGCGTGCTGCTGCTCGGCGCGGCGATCTTTGGCGCGCTGATCCAGCCGCTCGGCTTCACCGGGCTGCTCGCGCTGTTCGTCCTGCTCATCGGCGTCGCGGTGCTCTTCGGCAAATGGCCGCCCTTCCCCGAACCGCGGCAGGCGGACCTTCCGAAAACCGACTTGAAACAGCTCGCCGGGCGCACCGAAATCTGGCTCGAGGCGCAGCGGCCCGCGCTCCCCGCACCCGCGCGCCAGCTGGTCGACGGCATCGGCGTCCAGCTCGACCTGCTCGCGCCGCAGCTCCAGACGCTCGATGCATCGAGCCCGGCGGCGGGGAATATCCGCAAGCTCGTCGGCGAAGACCTGCCCGAACTCGTCGCGGGCTATCAGCGCATCCCCGCGGGCCTCCGCACCGAAGCCCACGCCGGCCGCACCCCCGACGACACGCTCGTCGGCGGACTCAAGATGCTCGAAAGCGAAATCGGCAATGCCGCACGCAGCCTCGCCGCAGGCGAACTCGACAAGCTCGCAACGCGCGAACGCTATCTCCAGCTCAAATATCAGGGCATCGACGACGCGGACGGGGTCGGTCGTCAGGACTGACGCCGGTTTCCCAGTAACGTCGAGTGTCAGGGAATGACGCTCCAAGCTAATTATATCCTAAGCTTGGCGAGGAATTCAGCCAAAAATTCTCGGCCGGCAATTTAACTCGGCCCCATTTTTTCGTCCTTCCAAATTAAAAGCTGCTCAAGTGTGTAATCCGTTTAGCAAAGGACCGCTGAGACGGAGTTGCGCGTTGAAAACGGCTTTTCTTCTTGCCGGAAGAACCACAGCCACCTATTTCGTTCATGTCAGGTCCGGCGTCACTCAGAGGCGCCCCTAGAGACGCCAACCCTCCGCGGCAGGGTATGGTTGAACTGCTAAAGAATGCGGCCACTGACCTCTTCCACATTTTTGTGGGCGAGGTCGCATGCCGCAGCAGCCTCGTCTTGGAGACTGACAATGAATTTTAAGAGGCTAAAAATTGGCGAGACGACGTATCGCCGGTTCGTAGTCTGGGACGGTGATCGACACCAAGTACGAATCCGCTTTCGAGATAGAAGCTGCATTAAGCACGACCGCGGCCTAATGCACGTCCAAGTTCAGAATGCTTGCGGCTTCAATGGGACGCGTGGTTTGACATCTATACTTGCCGCTCGCGGAAGGTGGCATTCTTTCGAGATTGGGAAGCGGCCGCTGGCACGTCAGTTTCTGGTCGACGTCGAGCCGTTGGTGATTTCAGGCGCAATCCAAATCGAATTCGACGGTAGGCCGCTCCGCTTAGCTAACAACTGACCGCCAAAATCTCGAACCGCCCGCGCTCTGTCGTGGGCGGGCTTTCAGAGCTTCAACACGGCATCGAACCTTGCGCAAGCACCAGCGCGCTCATAGCCGAAAGTGTGACGACGCAGAGGCGCGTGGTTTGCCACGGGGGTGGGCACACATAATTTCTGCCCAGTCGAATCGCCTGTCGAGCCATTTTTCAAGGCTGGCATCGTCGAGTGCAGGCCTCTCTTTGTCCCATCGCCGGCAAATGAGCATGCGGACCTCAGCATACTTGTCCTTCTTCAACACCTCGTCTTTGGTCCGCTCCTTTCCACGGGCGCGAATGCGCGCTGGCGATTCAAGGGGGCTCGAAATGTGGCAGAGTTTCTCTGAAACCATTGCCTGAAGGATTTGTCCGGAGGTCGGATAGGCCGGGAACCCATCATCAATGTCTGCCATAAGCAATGGCTTGGGCTCGTCGCCGAGGGAGTATAGAGCCCATCTTCCATCAGGAAGAAGTCCACGAAAAGCGTATGTGAGGCCATCTTCGAACTGGAAGAGAGCCCCTGCCTCGAGATTGTCAGCGAGAGTCTTTTCGCCCGGCAGACCGGGAGGAGTGTACGGCTGGATTTTCATGCGAACGGCAACTCCCACACGGCTGTCGAAGCGGGCCGCAGGCGGACTTCCGACCAGTCCTCAAGAAGTCGGTCAAGATCCGCCCACACTCGCCCGCGCATAATGAGGCGATGCACCGCCGCGCGGGCACGATTGGTATTTACGCCGTCGAGTTCACGGATGAGCTCGCCATAGGTCGTGACATCTGTGGCGGCTGAGATTTCTTCGAACCGCCCCATCAGTCCGTCCAACCGGGCAGCGCGATCAAAGTAGATGATGCCTGGCTTCTTTGTCCGGGAACCCTTCCCGAGCATCGCAACCGGTACCACCCTTCGTGCGGGAAAATTTGGCGAGCAGCCGCTTGCGGTTACCTCGCGAATGACGGACGGCGTCATTTTTGCGGACGGAATTGAAGAGGATTTTATCCGCTTTGAGTGGGGAAGGCAGGTATCGCTGGCGCCTTCCAATCAAGTTCTTCGCCTTGTCGTCAGCTAGCTGTGCAATGAAGATTCCGCCGCGACGCCGAAAAACCGCCTCCTCGTCATTGAGGCGGATTGCATCACGCTTGTCTATGATCGCTTTAGTGCTGGGCCGGTGCCCATTGTCGACGAGGTTAAACGCTATCGACCCGAGCAACTAAGGCGGCATAATAAATTGAAGGAACTCTTCGGTCAGGACGACAGCGAGGGAAACCGAAAAGACAACATATGATGAGAAAGCGGCCCGCCATTATCCTGCAGAAGGCAGCAGCAGATAGCGTCTAACTGGGTTTGGCCGATTACGGACAGGCGGCTTTGGCGTGGGAGGTCAGCAATTGCGGACATGCCGATCACGTCCGGAACGCGGCGCGCGCGGACGTCATCGCCAGTCCTCAGTCTTGCTTGGCACCCTCCGCGCTCGACAATGGCTGAACCTCTTCCTTGTGACGGGAGATTGATACTGCGCCATCACGCACGACAACGCGCCCGCCTACGATGACGATCTCCACATTTTTCAAGTCTTCGATGTCCTGATCAGGCTCACCGTCAACGATCACCAGATCCGCCAGCTTTCCCGACTGGAGCGTACCGAGCCGATCGTCCATCCCTAGAATTTCGGCATTGGTCTTTGTCGCCGCGACCAGTGCATCCGGAGCGCTGTAGCCCAAACGCTGGAGATTTCGGAGTTCCTGGATATAGGCGTCGGGCAGGTAGCGATGCCAGCCGAGGATCAGGTCCGTTCCTACGCCTAGCTTGATGCCCGCGGCTCTCAGCTTGACGCCCATGTCAAAAATGGACTTGTCCGAGATTGTGAAGCGCCGTGACGTCGATCCCTTATAGCCGCCCTTTGCGTTGATGTATTGATAAGGCACGAACGTCGGCACCGCCGCGATCTTCTTCGCCGCCATTGCACGAATTGTCTCGTCGTCGCGAGGCAGCGGATGCTCAACGCTGTCGACGCCTGCCGCAACCGCCATCGCGGTGTAAATGGATTCCGAGTCTACCGTGACGCGTAGGCCCAACCGATGCGCCTCGTCGACGGCGGCTTCAATTTCGTCTTGGCTGAAATGGCTGGCGACCTTGATCAGATCGGCACCTCGCTTGAAGTTCGCGCGGACGGCGTCGCGCCAGTTGTCCGGCCCGGACGCTTCCCGGATCGGCGCGTCCTGAAATTCCGGCGCGGTCTTCTGCAACGGATGTTCGGTTCCATGCCCACCGCGGCCGACGATCAATTGACCCGCGGCGAAGATGCGCGGTCCGGGAATGCGGCCGGCGGCGACCTCTTCCTTGAGCTGGAACGGCGCCATGCCGTCCGAACCGAGGTCGCGCACGCTCGTGATCCCGCTTTCGACAAAATAGCGCAGCCTCTCAGTCCCGCGAATGACTGCCCCGCCCTGCCCGCCATCCGGCGAGGCCGGGTCGCGGACATAGGTCAGGTGGGTGTGAAGGTCGATCAGGCCGGGCATGACCGTCCGCCCCGCCGCGTCAATGATCTGGGCATTGGAAGGAAAGTCCCGGCTGCCGGTCGGAAGGATGCGCGTCAGACGGTCGCCCTCGATGAGAAGCGTCGCATTCCGTGCAGGCGCGCCCGTACCGTCGAACAACCGAGCATTCAGGATGACGATAGCGCCGTCCGGCACATGAGTGCCGGGCGCGACGGGGACGCGGCGAAGATCGTTGCTGATCGCAGTGTCCGCCTCGAATAGGCTTGATCGGTCGTTCGGCTTGGACAGGGGAGGCGCCGCGTTAGCGGCGACCGCCATCGCGAGAGACAAAAGCGCAAGGAAGCGCGCCGCACACGCCAGCCAGACCCTGCCCTTATCGGCACCCCCAGTATCTCCCATGTCGAAAGTTGCCATTGGTGCATGTTCCTCCTGCCAGCTAGACGCACGAGCGGCCGGCAGGGGCAGAAGATAGTTTGCGGATCGCTGTCCCGCCCGCCCCGTCGCGCGTATAAGGTCCGGGACTGATCGGGATCGGGAAAGATGGCGTGTTGGAGCCTGAGCCACTGCAACTGGATTATGAAGCGCTGAACCGCCGTTGGCGGCCGGCGCTGGTTGCCTTTTTTCTTCGCAGGGTTCGCAGTCATGCCGAAGCGGAAGACCTGACCCAGGAAGTGTTTGTCCTGACCTGACCCCCATTTTCTCCAACAGTTGAAGCTAGAGTCCGACCTGAGGTTGACCTGCACCCCGATGCTGGACCACTTGGCTGGCGGTCTTCCAGCGCGCGTGCATCAGGGCGGGCCAGGTGCCGCCGATCGCATGTCGGCGCGAAAGCAGGGGCGCGCTCATTTGCGAAGCGCGAAGGGTATCGCGCGACTCAATTCTGCAGGGACGACCGAAAAATGATCTTCTTCGGGAAACTGATCATAACGTACCTTGAGCCCTAGGTCGGTCAGAATTCTGGCCATGTCGCGGGCATTATCGACCATGTGGTTCCCGCGATTCTGCATGCTGGCTAAATATGCTTCGACCTTCTCGTCCCCCAACGCAGAAGGGTCGATCTCAAGCCGAGCCCTGAGGTTCGCTTCGATTTCCTTGAGATAAGTTGCCGTCATATATTCCTCAAATTCTCCGATCCCGATGTAGACGCGCGCGTTCCGCTGTGCGGAGTTCGGCGATAGCGCCAGCGCCTCCTTGATCAGAGCCGCATCATGCCACCAGATCGACGGACTGAGCGCCAGATAGGTCTGGAACCAGTCGGGGTGGTTAATAAGCGTGCGCAGAGTGAAGAGTCCGCCAAGCGAATGTCCCGCGAGCGTTTGGCGCCCGCGATCAATCGGAAAGCGTTTCTCTATGTCGGGTTTCACGCGCTCCTGAATGAAACGGATCATCGCCTCATAGCCGCCGCTGTCCTTCGGCACGACTTTACTGACCGGACCGGGCAAGTCCGATTGCGTTGTCAAATCGTGCCGCCGTCGCTGAAGGTCGAAGGCATCGTCGATCGGATAGCCAATGCCGACCACTACCGCAGGCTCCACTCTGGCGCGGGTGCCGAACTCCAGATTTGTCCGGATTATTTCGGCGGCCATGGGGGTCCAGGCGTTGCCGTCGACGATGTAGATCACCGGATATCCTGCTGCCGACGCGGGACGGGCGGGCGGGGCGACGATGATACGATAGGTGAACCCCTCTGCGGAGGTCAGGTCATTGGTCGCAATCGGCAAGAACGTCGATTCAGCTTGCGACGGTGCCGCCCCAGCCAGAGCCGCGGCAAGGCAAAGCGCGATGCAGGGGATCGGCTTCATGGTCAGTCTCCTAACAAGCTGAGAACGGAGTTCATTTGCGGAGCGCGAAAGGAATGGCTCGTGCGAACTGCGACGGCAGAACCGAGAAGTGATCTTCTTCCGGAAACAGATCGAAGCGCACATCCAACCCCTTTTCGCGCAAAATATTCGACATATCCCGAGCATTGTCGACCATCCGTGCGGGATTCTTCTCCACCATAGAAATATAATCTTCTACGCTTTTGCCTTCTAGAATTTTCGGATCGATCCTCACCTTCTCTTGCAGGACTTCTTCCATTTCAGCGCGATAGAACGCGGTAAAATATTGTTCGAGTTCGCCAACTCCGACGTAGACTCGCGCGTTTTTCTGGAGAGACCCAGGTGCGATGGCAGAGGCTTCGCCCAGTAGAGCGGCCTTGTTCCACCAGATCGACGGACTGAGCGCCAGATAGGTCTGGAACCAGTCGGGGTGGTTAATAAGCGTGCGCAGAGTGAAGAGTCCGCCAAGTGAATGTCCCGCGAGCGTTTGGCGCCCGCGATCAATCGGAAAGCGTTTCTCTATGTCGGGTTTCACGCGCTCCTGAATGAAGCGGATCATCGCCTCATAGCCGCCGACCTTGCCCCATTTGGTGTCGGATGCGACCGCCGAAGGCGTCGTCAGGTCGGTCGTACGTCGCTTCAGATCGAATACGCTATCGGTCGGGTAGCCGATGCCGACGACCACCGCCGGTTCGACCTTCGCCTGTATCCCGAAATCCAGATTGGTACGGATCACTTCGGATGCCATGATTGTCCAGGCATTGCCGTCAACGATGTAGATCACCGGATATCCTGCTTCCGGCGCGGGACGGACGGGCGGGACGACGATGATGCGATAAGTCAATCCCTCCGCCGAAGTCAGATCGTGGGTCATCGCTGGCGGTAACGGCGCCTCTGCCCGGGCCGGTGCCATCGTCGAAAGAGTCGCCACGAACAGTAGCACGACGGATGCGATGAATTTCACGGCGCAGACTCCTCTGCTCACAACTTCGCGCCCAGCGCGACGCCGACGATACGCGGGACCATCAAGACGACACGATTGTCTACCTTGCCTCCCCCCGGCGCCACTTCCTGCGCGAAGGCCGCGCTCCTCGATGCAGCGATGGCCACAATCGAATGGCCCACATGGCACTTTGACTTCATGTCTGCCCCTGTCATGCTATGATCTCAAGGTATCGGATCCGCTGCCCTAGGAATTTATGCAACGCAACTTTCCCCATCAGGCGAACCATAACCATAGGGCTAGATCGACGGTGTTATTTAGATCAGCTAAAATATCCTACTGGTCGCGCGCGGCAAGCTGGCGAGGCGCGCGTGGCGACGATCGCAGATCGCAAAATCCCGCGATGGAAGGGATAGCTTCCGCTGTCATAGCGAGCATTTGAGCAAACAAGGCAACTAGAAGCTCGTCTGGCGGAGCGCTCGAGCGCTGGCGCTTGAGGAGCGGCGGCGACCCACGATCATCGCCATTCCCAGACATGGACCGAAAGGCCATCGCGGCGGTACCCAACAAGACGGCGGCAATGAAACGCGATATGCCGCCTCAGTTCGCGCGCAGCGCAGCCTTGCCGCGCATTACAAGAGACGGTGCGCCGACAGTCTGATTTTCATGCATGCCTCTCCAAGCTATTGGCGGGAATTTCCCGAAAGTTCGCTGCCCGACAATCTTCCGTAGGTCAGGTGCGGGAACCATAGGGGTGGATCGACAATGTCGTTTAGATTGGCTAAATGATCGAGCTATGGTCAAACCTATCGAAAGGGCCATGGCGCCCTTGCGTGCCGTCCAGGCATTTGAAACGATCGTGCGGCAGGGCACAGTCACGCGCGCGGCCCAGGAACTGGGCGTTTCGCCAGGCGCCCTCAGTCAGCAAATCAAGGTTCTCGAAGCATTCCTCGGCGTACAATTGCTCGAGCGTAGCGGACGCGGCGTTACGCCTACCTTCTGGGGTCAGAAATATCTGCCAAGCGTGGCAGAAGGGTTTGCGGCACTGCGCCGCGCCCAGAAGATCGTACAGCAGCAGAAGCACGATACAGAAATACGCATCAGCGCCCCTCCGTCGATTTCGACGCGCTGGCTCGCCGGTCGTCTTTTCGAATGGTCCAATGGCCACCCTCAGAGTGTATTTCAGCTACGCGCTTCCGACGCCGAACCCGACCTTCAGTCGGGCGAGGCAGATCTTCGCGTGACCTATGGTGATCATGTCCTCGCCCACGCTCACTTTGCGGAGCTTTTTGTCGATGTCGTGATGCCAGTTGTGAGCCCTCGGCTTCTAACGCGTCCCCTGGCCGAACCGGCGGAAATCCTCGACTACCCGCTCATTGGTATCGACTGGGGGCCGGATATCGACGCACCTCCGCCGACCTGGCCGGATTGGTTCGCTCAGAACGGGGTCGATGCCGCACGCAGCCGGACCGCTTTGACATTTTCGCTTTCGAGCACCGCTGTGGACGCCGCTGTCAGCGGCAATGGCGTTACGCTCGCGCAGATGTCGATGGTAGGCGAAGATCTGGCAGCCGGCCGTCTCGTTGCGCCTTTTCCGGAAAGGACCCTTGCCCTCCCCAAGCCTTATTACTTGGCATGGACAGCCTCGGCACTGGCCAAAACCGGATGCAAGGAAATGCAGCGCTGGCTGATGCGCAAAGGCCGCACAATCTGATCGGACCACGCAAGGCGCCGATTCCAGCGTAGGGTTACAGCAGAACTGGCGATTGCAGGGCGTTGTTATCTCATTCGCGAGGATCGACTTGCCCGCGGCCAACAGGCTGCGGGACCGACTGTAGAAGAAATAGACTAGTAGGCCAATAGTCCTCCAGGCGGGGAACACCAGGATGGCGGCGAGAGGAAGTGCCAGAAACAGCCCGAGGCAACCGATGATTGCCGCCAGGGCGACGAAGCCTATTACCGGTACGCGGAACGGGCGATGGTGTTCGGGCTGCTTGACACGAAGGATGAGAACGGCGACCGCGACCATCGCGAACGCGAAAAGTGTGCCTGAATTGGCATATTCGGCCAACTTCCCAACCGGCAGATCTGCGGCTCCGACGGAAGCGGCGGCGCCGGTGACCAATGTGACGACGTGCGGCGTGCGATACCGCGGATGGACAGCGGCTAGCCTCTGCGGTAGCAGTCCGTCCCGCGCCATCGTAAAGAAGATCCGCGACTGGCCGAACAACATCATCAACAGAACAGATGGCAGGGCAACGACGGCTGCGAGCCCAATGAACCTGCTGATCGTCGGCCAGCCGACTGCCTCCAAGACATGGACGAGCGCTTCTTTCGAACACACTATCGGTTCGAGCGCGCCTGCCTGAACGATGGCTTGGCACCGGCCGACGAATTCTGCGGAGCCGGGAGTGAGCGCTACTCCAGATGGAGTAGAGAGCGGCTGTCGGAGCATCGTTTCCGGGTCTTCATTGCTTCTTGTCGAACAGCTTCAAATTGAGATTTGAATGACGTCAGCGCGGTCGCTCGGCACGAGCGCCGCGAGCGAAGGTTTTCTGAAAGAAACCTCCCTCGTACCAACGTGGTGCCTCGGCCGCTTCGGCCAGCGCAGAGGTGATGCGCCAATTAGCCTCCGCGAAACGTGCACCCGCCCGCCAGTTGATCGGCTGCGTGAGGTCGTCGGTGGGCCGATGATAGATCGACTTCAGGAACCGTTCCCACTGAGCTTCTCCGCCATTGGCAAACCCCGTCATAAGGAAGACAGCGGGCACCCCCTGTTTCACAAAGGAATAATGATCCGAACGTACGAAGATCGCCTCTTCCGGCATTGGATCAGGCGAAAGTTTGATGTTCATCCCCTTGACCGCGGAATCGACCAAGCGCCCCATCGTCGAATGACCTGCCCCGAAAACAACCAGATCGGTAAACGGATAAAGCAGAAGCGGCATATCGAGCCCAACATTGCCAACGATTCGGTCGATCGGAACCGTGGGATGTCGGGCGAAATATTCTGACCCAAGCAGTCCTTTCTCCTCACCTGTGGTTACGAGGAAGATCACCGATCGCCGCACCCCCCTACCCGCTTTCTTCTCTTCACTCATGACTCGAGCAACTTCGAGCAGGACGGCCACCCCGGCCGCATTGTCGATCGCTCCATTGTAGATGCGATCCTTGTCGGGCCCGTCCCCCGTCATCGCAGGCATCTTGCCGAGATGATCGATATGCGCAGATAGAACCACATACTGATCGCGAAGTCGGGGGTCGGATCCGGCGATCACGCCGACGATGTTTGCACTCTTGGCACGGCTCGATTCTGCAGAGGCGCGGATGCGAATGCTCTCCGGCAGAGAAAAGCCCTTTGGGCGCCCTTCACTCGCAGCGGCGATGCGGCGAAGGTGCGTCAACGTCTTGGCCGTTCCGTCGAAAAGTCGTGCCGCGGCCTCATCGTCGAGCGCAGCTCGGATTTGAATACCCGGCGCGGTCTGATGGGGAGCGCCATCGGGGTCGATAGACATGAAGACCGGCAACTCGGACCGGTGCAAACGGCGCTCCCAAGAGACCTCTCGCTTGGAAAGATCGGTATCGATCGTCAGGACGCCAATCGCCCCATGGGCCGCGGCCGCCTCAAACTTGGTCGAGCTGGCATGGGCAGCCTCCTCGGACGGCAAGCCTAAGGGATAGCCGTTCAACATCACCGCAAATTTGCCTTTGACGTCTAGTCCGGCATAGTCGTCAATACCCAACAAGTCGTTTGCGATACCGTACCCGACGAAAACGGCTGGTGCCGTGACATCAACCACGGCAGTATTCACTGGAGGGCCAACGATGACGCTCTTGCGATGTTCGAAGACCCTATTCTGCTCCCTGCCCTGCCCGATTTCGACGAAGGGCGTTTCCGAGCCAGTTACTGTCTTCTCAAATTCGATGGCCTGACACCAGGCGACATCGCTGGCGCAGGTCGCGAGGCCCAAGCCCGCAAAACGCGCGGCGACATATTGCGCGGCGATGTCAAAGCCGGCCGTGCCCAGTTCTCGTCCTTCCAGCAAATCGTCGGACAGAAAGGTGACGTCGGCGCGGACCCGTTCAGAAGAAAAGCGTGGATCAAGCGGCAGCGTCTCCTCCGCAACTTTCACTGTCGAACCAACCGCTCGCTGGCTTCCGGCTACCGCGGGCGGCGCTTCGTGAGCGGCGACGGGCGTTGCCGCGAAAGTAAACGCGACTAACAGATGGCGCAGCTCGATCGTGTAAGCTGACATTGAATTTCCCTCCTGGCGCTGCGCTGATCTGATCCGACGAGAGGTTCGGCACGGCGACGGCATCCATCGGTTGGACCAAACTCCAATCACAGAGCCCCGCAATTGCCGCCGCGACCGAAGATGGAAGATCAGCAACGTCTTGCTTGCTCACCACGCTCAGCAGTCCGCGTCATGACCGGCCACCGAAGTCTGGATCGGTTGCCCCAGCCAACTTTCCCCGAGACGGCGCTTCGGACTATCCCGGCAAATGGGGCATGTTGTTTAGGTGACCTAAATTATCGAGCGCTGCGGATCGGTCATCTCAGGAGGCGCCGGGTAGACGGGCAAGCGTGAAACACCATGACCATACCCCAAAGCCAACGCCAATCGCCTGCGGCCAATTCGCCAGGGGGAAGGCGAAAAAAATCACGGAATATATAATTTTCAATCATTTATATGGCATCGAAACGAGGCCTTCCCGGATCTATCACCGACTGTCCGAAACCGTGCTGCCCAGCCAGCGATGCCGACGCCACCGAACGCCAACGGTGCGGCCGACCGCCGTCGTAGCGGTTGCGACCTCGTCGACTCTATGCCTTTTAGTTATATTTTGTGCGATGATCGATCTTTGGTTCACGGCACCATGCGCGGCATTGATTGGAACATTCCAACCGTTGGAGAATGCTGTGATCGCGACGAAATATTTGCTCTATCTGGGCAGTTCGACCGACCCCCTTGCCATCAAGACCGCGCGCGGCGTTGCCTATTGGCGGCCGCAACATTGCGTCGGTCAAATGAGCCGGCCGGGATGTACGGTCACACTCGGCTTGCCCGAATTGAGCTTCGCCGAGGCCCGCGAACAGGGCGCTCGCACGATGTTGGTCGGCGTAGCGAGCGCTGGCGGCGCGCTGACCGATGCCATCGCAGCCGATGCCTTGGCCGCCCTCGAAGCCGGCCTGAACGTAGCATCGGGCTTGCACGGACGCCTGTCGGCGCGGGCCGAATTGCGCCGGACCGCGGATGAACGCGGGCTGGCTCTCTTAGACGTACGCGATCCACCGGCAGCGCTCGACGTGGGAACGGGAAGGCCGCGGGAGGGAAAGCGGCTGCTGACCGTTGGATCCGACTGCGCTGTCGGGAAGATGTACACCACACTCGCTCTGGAGCGCCAGTTGCGTGGCGATGGCGTAGAGGCCGATTTTCGCGCGACTGGCCAGACCGGAATATTCATCGCCGGTGATGGCGTACCCGTGGACGCCGTCGTCGCGGATTTCATTTCTGGATCGATCGAGCGCCTTTCTCCCGCCCGTCACGATGGCGGATGGGACTTGATCGAGGGGCAAGGATCGCTCTTTCACCCGTCCTACGCCGGCGTCTCGCTTGGACTGCTGCATGGCGCCCAACCCGATGCGATCGTCCTGTGCCATGAGGCTGGACGTACGCAAATCCGCCATCTTCAGGGCTACACCATCCCGTCGCTTCGGGCCTGCCTGGATCGCAATCTCGATCTCGCCCGGCTGACCAACCCGGGCGTCGTCGCGGTCGGCGTGTCGCTGAATACCAGTGCATTGCCCAGAGAAGACGCCGACAGGCTCTGCGGGGAAATTGAACAGGAACTCGGACTGCCTTGCCAAGACCCCCTCGTGCATGGCGTAGCCCGCATTACGGAGAGGCTTTTCCAATGCTTCCCTCCGTCGCGGTAGCTATCGAGCGCTGGCCGCTGAAAAAGGCCTTTCGCATCTCGCGCGGCTCCAAGACGGAAGCCGAAGTTGTGGTAGTCACGATCCGGCAGGGGACCGAGGTCGGTCGCGGCGAAGCGTGCCCGAGCGCGCGTTATGGCGAAAGTGCCGAGCGCGTCGCAAGGCAGATCGAAGAGGTGATACCGCTTCTTCAGACGGGCATGACGCGCGAGCAATTGCAGCGGATTATGCCGCCTGGCTCCGCACGATGCGCCGTCGACTGCGCCTTGTGGGATCTGGAAGCGGCGGTGGAAGGACGCAGGGATAGACCCAGCGACGCTGCCATCGAATTGGTGAGCTCCTTTTCGATCGGCATCGACTCACCCGAACGCATGGCGGAGGCCGCCCGCAACCTGTCCGGAGCGAGGCTCATCAAGGTCAAGCTCGACAGCGAGGAATGCCAGGCGCGCATTCGCATGGTCCGCGCCGCGGCACCCGGAGCGAAGATGATCGTCGATGCCAACGAAAGCTGGTCGCTCGAACAACTGGCGGCACTGCAGCCGCTGCTGGCCGAGTTGGACATCGCCTTCATCGAACAGCCGCTTCCCGCCGGATCCGACGCAGACCTGGCCGGCTTCCCCCGCCTCGTCCCGATTTGCGCGGACGAGTCATGCCACGTCACGGACGATCTTGCCTGGCTTCGCGAGCGCTACGACCTCGTCAACATCAAATTGGACAAAACCGGTGGCCTGACCGAAGCTCTCAAATTGCATGCGGAGGCTCGCCGTTTGGGCCTGGGAATCATGGTCGGCTGCATGGTCGGCACCTCGCTTTCTGTAGCGCCCGCGCTGCGTGTAGCTCGCATTTCAGACGTTGCCGACCTGGACGGCCCCTGGCTCTTGGCAGCAGATCGCGCGGGCGGGCTGAGCTTCTCGAAGGAAGGCTATGTCCGGCCGCCCGCGCACGGCTTCTGGGGGCGAGCGCCTTTATGACGCGAAAATGGGGGCCATTCAAGGACTTGGGCAAGTCCCGCCGCATCTTTCGGTCACTGCTTGTCGCGGGTGCGGTTGCATGCACCTCTGCCGCGAAGGATCCGATCCCCGACCGCATCGCGGGCGCTGGCACACACGCCGTTGATTGATGGTCCTCGCAACAGAGCCGAGACGATAGTCGAACACCAGGACGAACAACGTTGGGCCAACGATTTGCGGCAGCTCGATCCCGTAAATTTCGACACGAACATCGCCCGACTTCGGCGCGGCAACCTCGGCGGGCAATTCCGGCCACGTTGCCCGGATCGCCGGCGGCGATCAGATCGGCATCGGTTCCGATTTCGACGGTGTCCCCGACCTTCCGACCGGTCTGGGTGACGTCGGGTCTTATCCGGCGCTTTTGGTTGAACTGATGCGTCGCGGTCGGAGCGATGCCGACGTTGCCAAGCTCCCCGGGAAAATATCTTGCGGGTGATGGAGCAGGCGGAAGGTGTCGCCAAGCAATTGAAACGTAACCGTGTCCTGAAGGCCGCCTTGCGGGAAGCTGCTTTGCGGTGCTGATAGCCGCTCTTTGCGAGGAGCGGTGATGAGCGAGGGTATCGGAGCGGCTGGAGCGAGTGCTCTTGTGACCGGTCAT
>JAESGQ010000137.1_pt1 | contig 37216 bp, 40 predicted proteins | sample 9266251 | NCBI WGS metagenome assembly JAESGQ01 (sample SAMN17056778, study PRJNA650883) | algae metagenome | isolation source: Kaiparowitsia implicata GSE-PSE-MK54-09C and co-occurring heterotrophs from... | place: USA: Kaiparowits Plateau, Grand Staircase Escalante National Monument, UT ... | reverse complement strand
ACATCTATTACACAGCCTGGATGTGTCATCAAAGGCAATGTTTCAATTGCAACAGGAAACAAGTTGTATCATCTTCCGGGTATGGAGGATTATGCATCAACTAAGATCGATCCGGCACACGGGGAGAGGTGGTTTTGCACAGAGTCAGAGGCGATCGCCAATGGTTGGCGTAGAGCACCGAGGTAGCCCCTGCAGCCAAATACGTCATGGCAACGGACGGACGAAAGCCGCTGGTGCTCAGTTTGAGCTTATCTGTCGCCGCTGCATTTTGCCGTTAGGCATCCCATTACCCCTATCTGCCCATGCTCTCACCGGAAGTTTTACATGCCGCTCATCGCAGTGTTCTTTGCTGGCTAGCAACGGTTGACGAAACGGGTCAACCCAATGTCTCGCCGAAGGAGATCTTTGCGCCGTTTGATGCGGAGCACATCGTGATCGCAAACATTGCGTCACCGAGGAGTGTGCGAAACGTAGTGCTCAACCCTCAGGTGTGCGTCAGCTTTATCGACATCTTCGTTCAGAAGGGCTTCAAGATCATTGGGACAGCCCAGAACGTTCGTAGACAGGACGCCAGCTATTCGCATTGGGCTGCCCCACTGCAAGCGATGGCGGGGCCACGCTTCCCGATCCACAGTGTTCTTGTAGTCCAGGCTCAGGCGGTTGAGCCGATCGTGGCTCCCAGCTATCGGCTGTATTCGGCTGAGACAACGGAACAGTCTCAAGTAGAGTCGGCAATGCGCACCTATGGAGTGCGACCCACCTAGCCGAAACCTGAGACGCACACCATGAGCCCTGCCTCCATCGATCTATGGATTAGCGCTTGCCAATTAGGCGATCGCGCAGTTGTTTAATGCGATCGCGCATCTTAGCGGCTTCTTCAAACTCTAGGCGCTTGGCGGCATCTTTCATCTGGGCTTCGAGCTTGCCGATCAGATCGGGAATATCGTCTAAAGAGAGATCATCGGCTTGTTCGCAGATCTCTTCTAAATCTTGCGCATTGATGCGGCGCGAGACATCCAGAAATTGCAGAATAGAGTTTTTCTGCTTTTTGATGATGGGCATGGGCACCACGCCGTGAGCCTCGTTGTACTCCATCTGGATAATGCGGCGGCGTAGGGTTTCGCTAATGGCGCGTTCCATGCTTCGGGTGAGGTTATCTGCATAGAGAATGGCCTGCCCATGAATGTGACGAGCGGCGCGCCCAATGGTTTGAATGAGCGATCGCTCAGCCCGCAAATAGCCTTCTTTATCTGCATCCAGAATCGCGACTAACGATACCTCGGGGAGGTCAAGCCCCTCCCGCAGCAGGTTCACCCCCACTAGTACATCAAAGTGTCCCTCTCGCAGGTCTTGCAAAATCTCGATGCGCTCAATGGAGTTGATTTCGGAATGCAGGTAGCGAACGCGCACCGATCGCTCCTGAAAGTATTCTGTTAAATCTTCAGCCATGCGCTTGGTCAGCGTGGTGATTAGGGTGCGCTCGTTGCGCTTCACCCGCTCTTGAATCTCGCTGAGCAGATCGTCGATCTGGCCTTCGGTTGGACGCACAAACACTTCGGGGTCAAGCACACCCGTCGGGCGAATCACCTGCTCCACAACCTTGCCCGTGCCTGCAATGTAGCGGTAATCGCTATCCCGCACCTCTTGGCCTTCCACCGCATCTAGCTCAAACTCTGCGCCGCACTTCTCCAATTCCCAAACCCCGGGTGTGGCTGACACAAACACACACTGGCTTACCTTCTCCCAAAATTCTTCAGCCTTAAGCGGGCGGTTGTCGGCGGCGCTAGGCAGGCGAAAGCCGTGGTCAATCAGCACCATTTTGCGAGAGCGATCGCCATTGTACATGCCGCGAATCTGCGGAATTGTGACGTGAGACTCATCAATCACCAGCAGCCAATCGTCTGGGAAATAGTCGAGTAAGCATTCCGGTGGCGACCCAGCTATGCGCCCTGCCAGATGCCGCGCGTAGTTTTCTACGCCGTTGCAGTAGCCCACCTCGCGGATCATCTCTAAGTCATAGCGGGTGCGCTGTTCTAGCCGCTGTGCCTCTAGCAGTTTGCCCTCTTTTTCGAGTTCTTCGAGCCGTTCTCGCAGTTCCGCTTCGATGGCATGGCAGGCAATTTCGACCCGGTCGCCAGGGGTGACAAAGTGCTTAGCGGGATAAATGTTGACGCCATCCATACTTTGGATTGTGGTGCCTGTGATCGGGTCAATGTAGCGAATCGCGTCAATTTCATCGCCAAAAAACTCAACCCGAATGATGCGGTCTTCATAGGCGGGGCCAATTTCTAGCACATCGCCCTTAACGCGAAACCGCCCGCGCCCCACATCCAGATCGTTGCGCTCGTATTGAATCGCGGCCAAATCGCGCAAAATGCTGCGTGGGTTCATCTCTTCCCCAACCCGCAGCGGCACGGAGGCGTTGAGGTATTCCGATGGAATTCCCAAGCCATAGATGCAGCTAATGGAGGCGACCACAATCACGTCTTTGCGCTCAAACAGCGATCGCGTGGCGGAGTGGCGCAGCATGTCGATTTCTTCGTTAATCGACGCCGTTTTGGCAATATAGGTGTCAGTAACGGGGATATAGGCTTCGGGCTGGTAATAGTCGTAATAGCTGATGAAATATTCGACCGCGTTGTCGGGGAAGAATTCTCGCAACTCGTTGCAGAGCTGCGCGGCCAAGGTTTTGTTGTGGGCGAGCACCAGCGTGGGCTTGCCCAGGTTTTGAATCACCCGCGCCATGGTGTGGGTTTTGCCGGTGCCGGTGGCACCCCGCAGGGTTTGAAATTGGTTGTTCTGCTGGAGCAATGTGGTGAGTTGGGCGATCGCCGTCGGTTGATCACCGGTGGGCTCAAACGGGGCCTGAATCTGAAACTCCATAGGGCTGGCCGTATAGAAAAAATATTAGAAGGATGGGGCTATCTCAAAACCTCAGCAACCGTGCAGGGTTCAATCTGCACCTGGTTTACATGATGACGGATTTTTCTTAAATATGGGGTAGTCAATCACCGGCAATTGAGGGGAGAGCCAGGATGACGTGAATTTGAGGAATGAAGGGCCTAGAGCCGGGGAGATCCAACGGGTAAACTGGCCTCTGCGCCGGGTTCTGCACTTTGGTGGAATAGGCGGTGGAACTAGGCGGGCTGCCTGAGGGCAAGCACGGTGCAGATCGTTAGGCAATGAGAGGGCGATCGTCCACCAGCCGAGACACCTGCCGCCGCAGCTGATGTTTGACCTGCTCTTCTAACGCCTGACGCAAAGCCCGATCGGCAATGCCCGTCAGCGGCATCTGCTGCGCTGCCTGAAACTGTGCTACGGCTGCCTGGGTTTGCCCATCATAAAACTCGCTAATGGGAAGCTGCGCTTCGACCACGAGATTGAGGCTGTGCTTCAGATTGCGAACCAACTGACGCGCCCGTTCTTGAGTCAGGCGATCGCCCTCGCCTGTCGGGCGCAAGGCATAGTCTTGCTGAAACGCTTGAATAGCGGCAGTTTCTCCTTCGGGTCTGTCCCCACCTGTGGCATATCCCAATCCGACTAGAACTGCGAGAAATTGCGACGAGGTGTAGGGCATGGTGTTCGTCCGGTGCGTCTGGGGAATCAGATGTGTCGATACCTTTAGCCTACGAGGAGCGATCGCCCGTTAGCCTCATTCTGCCGTGTTATCTAGCCTCATCCAACCGGATGAAATCGTAGAACCCGTACCGATTGGTGGGCTTTCTGGCCTAGACACACGCGAGCAACTCACCCAACTGGATGAGCCTTTAGGATGACGCCGCGCATGAAACACGTCTTGTAGTATGTCTAAAGACCCACGGCAAGGGAGGCACTAGCCATGCGACAGTCTACACAAATTGACCCATCCGCCACGCAAAATCTGGCTCTGGCCGACCGTGTTGTGCCTACACTCCGCCGCATGTCGGGTATGCAATGACCCTGGCTAGTGTTTGTCAACGCTGCGCGACCCTGTCTATTAGGGAGTTTGCTCTGCAAAAAACCTGCACTCCCTTACCCATCAGTTCTATCCATTTGGTTGGTGATCGCTTCGTTTATTCGCATTGCTAGATCACAGGCCTGTCAATTTTACAGATAGTTCAATCCGCCATCCTTATTTCCCTAGTTCCCCTCGGGCTCACCCGCTGAACCTCACCCTCGCGTAGTTCGAATTCGGCAGAGGCGGCGAGGGTGCTGGTGTCAGTCTCGCCCCCTCGGGCGCTACAGACGCTGCGCCCAAGAGACACTCACAGTCCTGAGCCGATCCATCTCAGCGAGTCTCAGTGGGATTCAACAAGACCGGGGGTTGGGATAGGCCGCGGTTCCCATCCACCCCAACCCCTTAGCCTACGTGTATTTATCAGCAGATGAGTCTGCGATAAGGCTGCACCGTCTGATAGCAGGCGATTTGATGGTTCTTGGCTGAGATCTAGATGTTTCTCATGGGCGTCTCCTGTGATCTCATGGGCCTCTCGATGGGTTGTGCAATAAGGTCTCATGGCTCACGGTCTTGAGCGGTTTAGAGAACTTGCAGAGGCGGTGGGAAGTGGAGGGCTTGGCTGGGGCGATCGCCCTAGAGCGCAGGGCATCGATGGCAAGGGCGTGGATGGCGAAGGATATGCGCTTTGGGCAGACGCCTAAGAAGCGCGGGCTCATGTCGTGACGCAATTGGAACGTTCATCATGAAAACGAAAACACAGCTATACCGAGAGTTGGAATTAATTCCCGACTCGTATCCGTTTACGGGGCAGAGCGGCTTCGTGCCCCGACGATGGCGGCTGCGCCAGTGGGGGATCAATGCCCTATCCATCGCATCGTCTGTGCTCAGTGCCTTAACTGACCCATCTCCGGTGCGTATTACATGCACCACTGACGCAAATGGGGAATTCTTATGGTGGGTCACGCATCGAGCGACGGGGCAAACGCAGCGGTTTACTAGTGAAGAGGCGGTTCGCGTGTGGCTTGATGAATGCCATCGCCAACCCCCGACGGTAGCGTCTGATATCGGTCGCGATGCGTTGAAATCTCGCCTGTGGTTCTAACTGGGGCGATCGCCCGGTTTGTGGTGTGCTGCGTCGCCTGCTCGGCGGGTGCCGTCACACATTGTTCATGTTGTATGGGTTGGATTTGATTGAGCTATGAATGGCATCGCATTTCGGTCAAAAATTCGGGCTGAGGTTGGGGCGTCTCTGACGCTAGCGCTGCCTCTAGCCGCTGCCCAGCTCACCCAATCGGCCACCGGGTTTGTGGACACGGTGATGATGGGCAGGCTGGGTAGCCAGACCATTGCGGCAGGGGGGCTAGGCGCAACGGTATTTACCTCGCTGCTGCTGATCTCGAGCGCGCTGCTGTCGGCGGTGAGCCCGCTCGTGGCAGAGGCGTTTGGGGCGGGCGATCGCGCTAAAGTGCAGCGGGTGCTGCATCATGGGCTATTGCTGGCGATCGCCCTAGGGCTGCCCCTGTCGCTGCTGCTGTGGCACGCGGCTCCCGTGCTGCGTGCGCTGGGCCAAAGCCCCGAAAACGTGCTGCTCAGCCAAACCTATCTGCGTGCGGTTGTGTTTGGACTGTTGCCGGGGATGCTGTTTGCAGTTCTGCGCAATGTCGTGGCGGCGCTGTCGCAGCCGCGCCCGGTGATGATCATCATCCTAGGAGGCACCCTGTTCAACATTGCCGCTAACTACGGGCTAATGTTGGGCAAATGGGGGTTGCCTGCCTTGGGATTGGCGGGCATTGGCTGGGCCAGTTCCCTCTCGTTTACCGGCATGGTGATTGCACTCAGTGTGTATATTTTGCGCTATCCCCACCTGCGGCAATATGTGGGGTTGCGGCAGTTGCTGCCACTGCCCCAAGTAACGGGGGCCATGCTGCGAGAGCTGTTGCAGATCGGCGTGCCCATTGGGGTGCTAGCCGGAATGGAAGTGGGCTTATTTACCGCAACCACATTTCTGATGGGCTATTTGGGCACGACTACCCTAGCGGCCCACCAGATTGCGCTGCAAACCGCCGCCATCACCTTTATGGTGCCGCTGGGTGTTTCCTACGCGACGACGGTGCGCGTGGGGCAGTTGATTGGACAGCAAAAGTTCGAAGCAGCCCGCCTCGCCGGGTATATCGGTATTGGGATGGGTTGCCTGTTTATGATGCTCACGGCAGTGGTGTTTTGGACGGTACCCGAAGCGATTGTCTCGCTGTATCTGGATGTGGATGACCCAGCCAATCAGCCCGTCGTAGCGCTGGCGCAAAAACTGCTGGCGATCGCCGCGATGTTTCAGGTGGTGGATGGCATTCAGGTCACTGCTGCCGGAGCATTGCGAGGTCTCAAAGACACCCGGATTCCGATGATGATTGGCATTGTGGCCTATTGGGGGGTGGGGCTCACCAGTGGCTATGTGCTGGGCGTATGGCTAGGGTTTGGGGGCGAAGGGCTATGGTGGGGTCTTGCCATTGGCCTAGCGGTTGCAGCCGTTGTGCTCACTTGGCGATTTCGAGCCATGCAAATTCGTCCCTCAGAGCTGAGCCCCGCGTCCTAACGCATTTGCAACAAACGCCTACAAACGCTGTAACCCGACGGTTAATCCCTGACAGATGCGGGTCAGAAAATTGAGGTTGAGTGTATCGAGGCGATCGCTCGCCTGATGATAATGGGGATTCCGCAAATCGGCTGTATCCGTCACCATCATGGCGCGATAGCCTGCATCCCAAAAGGGGGCATGGTCACTCCGGCGTGTAGCCGGAACCAGATGGCCGCGATCGCCCGCTGGCAGCCATTCGCAAGGCACCTGCTTGACGAGCGATCGCCGCAAATGCCACATATCGGGAATTGTTTTCCAGTTGCCAATGAGCGCAATAAAGTCACCCCGGTTAGGATAAAAGCGCGCTAACCCCGGCGGGTAGGTTTGAGAATGGGGATTGGAGTCACAGTAGCCCAGCATTTCTAGCGATAGCATCAGCCGCAGCGGTTGCGCCTGCTGAGCCAAAGACTGAGCCAGGGCGTGGCTGCCCTGCAGGCCAAATTCCTCTAAATCAAACGCCACCAGCCAAACGGGATGCCGCGGCGGTTGTTGAGCCAAGGCGCGGGCTAGTTCTAGCAGCACCGCTACGCCGGTGGCATTGTCATCGGCCCCAAGGCAGCCCGGCACCGCATCGTAGTGAGCCCCTACCAAAATGGGTCGGTCTTTTGCCCCCTGATGCTGGCGCGTGCCGGGGAGCTTCAGCATTAGGTTGTAGTGAGTGCGCCCATTCACTTCAAACGGCAAGGCGTCCACCGGGCCCCATTGCCCTAACTGCTGCTGAATATACTGCTGCACATAAAAATGCCCTGCGCTCGCCCAAAACGGGTCGCGCTCTCGCACAATTTCGTGCAAATGAGCGTGCAGTGCGGACTGCAGCAGCGCCAACTCAGCCGTGCTATCAGAGGTTGGGACATCAACCATACGGAACATTAACCATAGAGGATAGAAACCTGCACTAGAGAGACGAGGATGACGGATCTAGATGAGTGGCTGGAGGAGCCATCGTGAGCACAGCGATCAGACTATCGATCACGCCCTCTGCATCCATAGGGTAATCCTCTTCACCATGCAGCACCTTTTGGATCAGGAGGTAAAACATGATGGAGCCTGCAAACACATAGGCGGCGCCTTTAGGATTGGGCAGGTTGAGTTCTGGATGGGCGGTGAAGTAGTGCGTCAGCGCTTCTAAGACCGGAATTTCGATGCCGCGCAGAAACGCCTTGGATAGATCAGGAAAGCGCTCGGATTCGCCAATGATCAGCCGCATCATCGTGCAGAGCGATCGCTCTTGCAGAAACACATCCAACACGGCGTGAGCCAGTCGGCGCAGCACCACCTCTGGCGGCTCGTCCTGGAGCTGGGGGTTTTGGGCATCTTGAAGCGCTAGCAATTGTTGGGTTGCAGTCTGGGTCAATCGCCGAATCAGCGCCACAAACAACCCCTCCTTATCTTGGAAGTAGCTGTAGAGCGTTGGCTTCGAGACCTTGGCGGCCGCGGCAATGCGATCCATGCTGGCAGCCGCGTATCCATCCCGTGTAAAGACCTCCAAAGCCCCAACGAGAATGGCTTCTGCTTTTGGGCTGAGCTCGAGTGGAGGAGTGGGCATTGGAATGAGACCAAGAGAGTTACCGCCTCTATCTTACTGGAGTCACAAGTTGACTTTACTAAACGGTTTAGTTAAATTTAGAATAGTTCAATTTAGGCTTGCCAATTCTTCGTGATTAAAGCGCTGCAGTCCTCGACATTTGGGGCTGTCTATCGCCTGTAATGCCTGCCTATAGCCTGCCCCGGATTAGGGGTGAAACTCATGCTGATTCAGGGTTTCGCCATCTAGCGAAGAATAGTATATAGTACTTATGTTTCAATGTTTCTGGCGATATTTCTAGCGCTGTCGAGTTCAGGCTTTTGCCATGACTATTCCTCTTTCGGCTCGTGAACGTGAAGTCCTTCAGTTGGTAACTGAGGGTCAGTCTAACCGGGAAATTGCTGCCACACTTTATCTGAGCCCTAATACGGTGAAGACCCATGTGAGCAGCATCCTGAACAAGCTTGGGGTGGATCATCGCCTCCAGGCTGTGGTGTATGCCATCCGTCATGACTTGGTGTGAGCCAGGGTGTCAGCACAGATCAGCAACGACAGGTGTCACCCATCAAGGCCATGAGGGATGCGTGACCCATCCCTCATGGCCTCGTCCGGGCTAGTGGGGCGCACGAGGCTGGCTGGGCGCTGCTGCAAATAGAAGACTAGGCCTGCAAACAGGGCAGTGCCAACGAGATATTTCACCAAATCGGGGATGGCGGGTTGGGGGGAGAAGAAGCCTTCAATCACACCGGCGATCGCCAACAGCGGCACGATTCCATACAACAATTGCACTGCTTTGAAGCCGTCGCGCCTGAGTGCATCTTGGCGACTGAGGCGACCCGGAAACAGAAGCGCCCGCGCGAGTAAAAGTCCGCCGCCACCGGCTAGAAAAATAGCCGGAAGCTCGAGCGCACCGTGGGGGAACACGAACGCCCAGAAAGGGAGCGCCAAGTTGTTTTGCCCGACCAACACGGCAAGGGTGCCGATGAGAAAGCCGTTGACCAGCATGATGTAGGTAGTGAACAACCCCGCCGTCATGCCTCCGGCGATCGCCCCCAGTGACACCTGAATGTTGTTGATCATGATAGAACTTGAGGCGAAGGGCTCAATGCCCAGAATCGACCCCATCCAAAGCTCTTGGCGATCGCGCACTTGGGCAATCAGCTCTGGAGGCACCATTACTGTAATCAAGGCTGGGTCAGCCCAGGCTAATCCCCAAGCTGTGAGTGCCGCTAGCCCAAACATGGCTGTAGCCAGAGCGATGAAGGCACCGCAGTCTTGCACCACAGCAGGGAAACCCCAGCGATAAAACTGCCAGACGGCCTGCCACTCTTGTCGCCGCGACCCCTGATAGACCTGGGTGTAGCCCCGCGTGGTCAGCTGTTGCAGCTCATAAATCATGCGTTTGCCGAGCCCCTGAGTGCGGGCACGAGTCAGATCTCCCGAGACCGAGCGGTAGAGGCTAGCCATGCGGCGAATCTCTGCGGCAGAGAGCGATCGCACCCCCCGCTTTTCTGCCTGTTGAAGCAGCCGTTCTAACTCTTGCCAACTGGCACGACGGCGGGCAACCCAGCGCTGTATGTTCATGGTGGTTTTGAGGGGAAGTCCATTGGAGCCGACCTGGACGTTGATCAGAGCGTCTTTCTAAGATGCAGGATTCATTACACCACGGCTCGATAGGGGATGATGACGGCGGGTGGAGTTTCGTAACGCCCAAGTGAGATCTCTAAGTTGGCTCTTGATTTTAGGGTAGACTACCATAGCTTTATCGCCTCACCCTCGTTCACCATGACTTCTGGCTTAGACTCTCAAGACTTGCTGCATCCACTAACCATTGGCAACATTGTGAATGCAGGCCTGCGTCTATATAAACAGCAGTTCAAGCCGTATCTGGGTGTGGCGGCACTGAGCACGCTGTGGCTTATAGTTCCCTTTGGGGTGGCGATCGCCCTAGCCATTGGTTTTTTGGCGCTATCGCCCGATTCTTACAGTCTGTTGGGGCTCATTATCCCTGCATGGTTGGTGCTCTTTTTCTATTGTCTAGGGCGCTACCTGGCAAATGCGGCGGCGATTTCACGCTTAGCTTATCAAGAATTAATCCACCAGCCCGAGTCTGTGCAAGCGGCGCGGCGCTACACCAATCTACGGCAGCGGAGCTTTTTAGGCGCTAATTTGCTGATTGGGCTAATTTATATGACCGTGTTTATCACCATGTACCTGGTAGGCACGGTTTCCATTGCCTTCTTGTTTGTGGCAACGGGGGGATTGGCGTTTTTGCAGAATCCTGGCTCGGCCCTACTCGTCAATCCGTTCTTGATGGTGTTTTCGGTCTTAATTGTGGTGGCGGCTGTGTTGTTGCAACTGCTGATAGCCTGCTGGTTTTGGGTTCGGTTTGCCATTGCCGAACTGCCTCTTGCGATTGAGCCCGCGACGACGGTGACTCAGAGCATTGGCCGCAGTTGGACCTTAACCCGCCGCAATGTGTGGCGCATTTTCATGGTTCTGCTGATTACGCTGCTGATTACATTGCCGGTGCAGATTGTGGCGCAGAGTAGTGTGGGTTTGGTGAATGGGGCGGTTGCTGCGTTCCTTCCAGAAGACTCTGGTGGGTTTCTGGTGGTGTCACAGCTGATTTTGGTCACGTTGGGGCTGGTCATCAGCATTGTATTATTGCCGCTATGGCAAACGATTAAGGCTGTGATCTATTACGATTTGCGTAGCCGTCATGAAGGGCTGGATCTGGTTGTTGCTGATCTTCCCGTTGACTCTTAACCCTGCACTGCTATGCACTTTTTTAATCGGGTTACGCTGCCCACGCCCGAAAGCACTGAGCTAGAGTTTGCCTTGGCGGGTCTGGGAAATCGGGCACTGGCAATTGTTATTGACTATGTTTTGCTGGCGATCGCCCTTACGACTTTTTGGACGGTATGGCTGATTGCCTCTGTTCAGGTCATTACCTACGCTGGGCAGATTGATCCACGCTATGGCAGCTTAGCCTCGACTTGGCTATTGGCGATCGCCCTGTTGCTCAGCTTTATCCTCTCAACGGGCTACTTTATTTGGTTTGAGGTGATGCGGCGGGGGCAAACGCCGGGCAAGCGCTGGGTTAACATCCGCGTGGTCAAAGCCGATGGCACGCCAGTTGGAATCGCCCAGGCCGTGTTGCGATCGCTCCTGCGCCCCATTGATGATGCCGCGTTCATCGGGCTGCTGCTAATTTTGCTGACGCCCCGAGAGCAGCGCCTAGGCGACCTGCTGGCGGGTACGCTGGTGGTGCAAGAGGCCTCGGCTGTAGCCGTGAACCCGATCTATATCTCAACGCAGGCGCACGCGCTTGCGGCAGAGTGGGCAGCCCAAGGGCACTCCGCCACCTTGACGGCAGACGATCTAGCGGTGGTGCGGGCCTATCTACAGCGGCGATCGCAGCTAACGGCAACCTCTCGATCGCACATTAGCGCAACGCTGACGCAGCGAGTGGGCGATCGCCTACCGCTAGACAACCTGCCGCCCAACCTCAGCCCTGACGATGTGCTAGAAGCGGTATATCAGGCGTGGGGCGATCGCGCTTGGAACGACGACGCGATTATTTAGATTTTTAAAGGATAAGCCCGTTGATTGTGCCCGATTGTGTTTAAATACTTAACCTCGCCTTTACACTCATCCTTTACTCTATTGAAGAATCTGTCCATTGCTGGCGATTTCAGGTGCCGCCTCTAATTCTGTCTTTCTAACTTCCCTAGCTCAAAAAAGCCAGTTGGCTACAGTCGTCCTCAGTCTTGTAGGATAGGCAGTATCCTAGATTTTTACCGTTCAGCCCAGACGCTTGCGAAGTTTTGATCGGCCATTTGGCTCTAGGGGTGAATCTTCCCCAAAGACTGTTGATATCGAAATGAATAAAGGGAACAGCCCAATGCAAACGAATACAGCGTCATTTATTGACACCAATCTAACTTTTCGAGTCGAAAACGCGAATTACTATTACGGCTCTTTTCTGGCTGTTCGCGATATCTATGTCGATATTCCAGAGCGCCAAATCACTGCACTGATCGGGCCGTCAGGATGTGGCAAGAGTACGGTGCTACGGTGTTTCAACCGATTGAACGACCTGATCCCCGGTGCTCGCGTGGATGGCAAAATCTACTTCCGTGGGGTAGATCTCTACAATCCAACCATTGACTCTAACGAGCTGCGGCGACGAATTGGGATGGTATTTCAAAAGCCCAATCCTTTCCCTAAATCAATTTATGAAAACGTGGCCTTTGGCCCTCGAGTTGCTGGGTATCAGGGCAATATGGATGAGCTGGTGGAGCGATCGCTTCGGGGTGCAGCGCTATGGGATGACGTAAAGGATAAGCTGGGCGAAAGCGGGCTGTCGTTGTCTGGGGGGCAGCAGCAGCGCTTGTGTATTGCGCGGGCGATCGCCATTGAGCCAGAAGTGCTGCTGATGGATGAGCCCTGCTCAGCACTCGACCCCATCTCGACCCTCAAGGTCGAAGATCTGATGCAAGAACTAAAGCAGAAATACACCATCATCATCGTCACTCACAACATGCAGCAGGCGGCGCGGGTGTCAGACTACACGGCTTTCTTCAATGCTCAAGAAACGGAGAAAGGCAGCAAGCAGGGTTACTTGGTAGAGTATGCGCCCACAGAGGTCATCTTCAAAAATCCGGCTCAGCAGTCAACGCAAGATTACGTCAGCGGTCGGTTCGGTTAATTTCACTCGCGGTAGTGCTGAATAGTAAACACGTCGGGCGGTTGATGCGGAAAACCTTATCGTTCTCGAAGACGTTGAGCAATCACATCGGCGCGATCTGGTACTTTGTACATCATTAAAATCTTCACACCCCTCCCAACCATTACTATTGAATGGGAGGCTTACCAAGGTGTATTGCCCTCGAAACGTCATCAAGTAGTCCCCAAGCAGAGTGGTCAGACTAGCTATATTGAGCGCTTCAACTGCACCTCACGCCAACGAGTCTCGCGATTTGTCCGTCGCAGCTTAGCCTTTTCTAAGTGTCTGCTTAATCACATTGGCTTGTTATGGAACTTTATCCACCACTACAACGCGTCATTACCTATTTAGTACCACCGATTTATTTTCTCCGCTCAAAGTATGACGCACTCCCCTCTTGATTGCCGTTAAGGTGGTTGCCGCTAGTACCCCAGAGCGGGAGGGGGCCAAGCAACTGCTGCAAACGGTCACCTCTACGAAAGCTCGCCCACCAAGTTGACCAGATTTTTACGTCTTACAATGAATCAACCCTGGGGTCATGGGTGAGTAGCGCGACGGACCGGAGCAAGTGCTAGCAACGTTTGACAAGGTCTCAAGCCTTTTGACCACTTGTGTTAAGCAATTAGTTCAGCACCACTCTCAATCTGGCAAGCTAAGGCATTCAAGATTTCTGCACGCTGCAACATTTGCTCCGTTGGGGCTAAACCTAACGACGCATAAACCACCCGTAGACGATGGAGCCAGTCATGTTGTTGAATGGCATGCACCATGTTGTTTCTACGGATGGTCTCTATCCGTGCTGGTGATGCATCCAAATCAGCAATAATGTCAGCAATCTGTGGCTCATCAAACGGTACTTCAATAATGGCGTCACTCCAATTAAAGTACTCTTTGAAAACATCAGTTTTAGGCGGTTCACCAATCATAACGGTTCCCGCAGCTGCCCCTTCAAAGAACCGCGATGGAATTTCACCATTTCCTCCTGTTCGTTTTGGATCATTCACAAAAGCACGATTGGTAATAAAATATCGACTGCGTTTAAGTAAGTTTGCTAGCAAGAGTCGATGTTCGCGATGGCTGTTAACATGAAAGGTTGATTGCTTCGCTGCATTTACAACGCTTCGGCTAGCAATAGTGTCGTAGTAATAAAAAAATCCTTGACATTGTTCCAACTCCAAGAGTGCGCCATGGGTGATGTCAGAACGGCGACCAATGTTGCATACATCAATATTGCGAGGTGGAACTGCTGGATAGGGAGAGAACTTAACGGCATCAATTCCAATAGGCAAGTAGGTGCAAGGTCGCCCTGTGATTTTTGCTACCTCGTCTATACAGTGGTGCAGACCGATAAAAATATGGTCAAACTTTTTAATCAGTTCCATCAAGTACTGACAAGACAATAGCTCTGTAGCCCAAACTTCATTGATGTAACAGGCGGCATACTGGCAGCGATCGCGCCATTTTTCAATAGACTGCAGCGTAAATAATTCAAACGGACTGTTGAACGTAGGCAAGAATAGCTCATATTCTTCTTTTAGCTCAAATCGACTACTTTTTGGAATGATTTGTCGAGCCACAAAGTTGCCTGTCGATCCTGTTTTATCTACATACTGAAGCGCTTTATAGGCTCGGCGTCCTTTTTCAAAGGTAGAGTAATCTGCAATTTGAAATAGCTTAGAGGAGGAACTATGGGATTGGATAAAATCTTCAAATTCGTATAAAGAGGAGTAGCCAACGAGGCTCCTAACCTGGCGAAGCGACAATCCAAGCGTCTGCTTTTTTTCTTGCATACAGATGTCAACCAATAGATGGATTTAAGTTGGTATCCAGTGTAGCTTCAGTTCCCTTGCGATTCCTGATGCCTACATTCATATCGACACACAGTAGTAGCCGAGTAGTATATCGGTCATGCTTTGTGTCAAGCATTGGCGGCACAGAAAATCCTAGAATCCCGATAAATAAAGTATTTTCAGCGAGATGGAATTCTTAGATTTCTCAAGAACCTGACTGCCTGACACATCTCTGGAAACCCCTGATCTCTCGTCAGTCGCGCTGCCTTAAAGCCTATTAGATTAAGCCTTTCGGCTCCAATCCGTAAGCTATGACCTGCGGCTCTGCGCCAACGTATTTCCAAGGCTTTCGGGACTTGTGTCAGGCAATCAGCCAATAAGGTGTAAAGCAGGCATAGCCCCTGCTACCGACAAAACCATGGCCTATTTACAACCGCTGACACATGGATAGACATACGAATCAGCCCGTATCCATCTCCTATGCTTAAACCTAAACCTGGTGCTCAAATAACCAGACGTTCTGTTTGATCAAGAACCCTTTACGCTTTTGCTAGAAAAGCTAGTAACTTCAAACCTGTAGATGCACTAAAGCTTGAGTTCACTCTACCGAATCCTAGTATTTTTGGGAAATATACTCTTCCAAATGGCATCATCCATAACTGTTCTTTATCAGTTCAAGCCTGAAAATTAATTTCTGATAAAGACATGCTTGCAGGTAGTTTAGGATACGTATTTTAGTGAGGCCTAGCCTTAAAGTGAGTATTTTAGTGAGGCCTAGCCTTAAAGGAATAGGAATAGGAGGGGCATACTTCATTTAACTCTCTAGGAAGCTGCTTAGTTAGATTGCCCTATGCTGCTAGGTTTAAGCACTCCTCATTTACCAGTTCAATATATTTAATCGTTTAATGCTTTGACAACGCAAGTGCGATTGCCAAACGCGATCGCCCCTGCGTTTGATCTAGATTTCGCTTTTGCCGATTAGAGTGGAGACGGGGTTCTGCTGCGAGATGCTCCAGTCTCCGGGTGAGGCTTTCGGCAAAGCGTCTGGCTGATTCGCTAAGGTGGCGATCGCCCATGCCTGTTTCAATCTGTAGCCGTTGAAATGCTGGTTTATGTTCTTATAAGTGTGGAACCCTTGTAGATCAAAGGCTCCACACTCATAATGGGTTTGATTTAACCTAACGGTTGCAATGTCTCGAAACGCCCTAGAGAAATCTTGCGATCGCCCCTAGTCTAGAATCCGGCATCCGAGTCAGTCCAGGTTTCGCAAGGTTCAGCCCCACAACTCACCATCACCAACTCGACCAAGAAATTGCCCTCGTAGGGAGCGACCACGATAGGAACAGAATCTTCTAGGACATCTGAAGCGACCAGATCGCCTGTTTCTGCATCGTAGAGATACATATCTAGGTCGTAGCAGTTGTCGTCACACATGGCTGCTACTGCCTCATCAGCAAACAGGTAGCCTTCATACGCAATGCTTTCACCGCTGCTGAGCCAACCGACCCGCGACTGTGCTTGGGCAATGGCTGCACTGCTGGCTACTGCGATCGCACCGAGAGCAAACGCCGCCGCCATCTTAAATCCACGCTGAGCCATAGTATCGTTCTCTGAATAAAGGGGTTAGAGCGAGACAGATTGGCCTGCACTCGACTCTATGGGTAGCCTGCCCAGTTTGGTAGCAGATACAACATAGCTTGAAATAAATTACGCAGGCTTTATCGTTTGTGGTCTCACCCCAAACGTTTCTGAGGCAGCAACAGCGGGGCAGTGCGAAATACTCACACTGCCACCACCGTACGCTTTTATACCGCTATGCAGAAGCGGTTTTTTCTACAACGGCGAGGGCGATCGCACCAACACCGTCATATACTGCCCGTCGATAAACGGCGCGGGAATAATCGGCGTAAACTGTGCGCGATCCGTCGCCACCTTTTTCACATACAGCTCGTTCATCAAGTGGATCACCTGGCCGCGTGTGCCGATGATCCAAATTTGCGCGTTGCTCTCGCCTTGGTGCGATCGCACCAAGGCCTTAATCTCTGAACTCATGGGTTTTTGCCTCGCTAATGCGTGTTGTAGAGGAAACGCGCCTGGGGACGTGGTTGACCCAACCACTTGTCAGCATTCGCGAGGCGCTTGATAATCATCAAAGCCTGGCTCCTGCCCGAACCAGGAGTCAGGTCAGCTGGTTAGTGAGTGCTACCAACACTCCTAATCAGCGCCCAAAACCCCAAGCGCGCGTTGTAGGTATCACCGGAATCAGATTCCAGTATCGCAAAGAATAAACCAAACGCTCAAATAAAACAAGTGTTCACTTCTATATTTTGTCAGGACGACCCAATCCACTGACGACCCCACCAGAACACGTTGGTCTCATGGGCTAGAATGCTATGCAGGTTATCTGCTGTATTTCTAGCCTCTGAGGATAATAGACGGCAAATTATTGACCTACTCACCCCGTAGAAGTGTATGGGCAGATGGGAGCGATCAATAAATTGTTAGACTACCTGAGCTGATGATGATGACATAGATTAAATGCATACGGCACTGTGTGATTTTAGAAAAACTCCTTAAAGTCTGGATCAAGGTGCGTTTGTCTATCTAGCAGATTTTCATCGCTTAATGTATCTTATATATTTATTTGTATTCGGTTAGGCAAGCCTATTTAATTGCAGCTACTCTATAAATAGTTAGTCCTGAAGGATGGAGCCATAATCTATGAATGAGGCCTTCATAAAAGTTATTTCTCAGGCTGATTCACAAGGCGAGTATTTTAGCAGTGCTCAATTAGATGAGTTGAGATCCATGCTTGCTGGTGGAACAGCGCGATTGGAAGCTGTATCCCACATTACTAAAAACGCTCCTGCGATCGTTGTTATTGCTTCTCGCGCGTTGTTTGCTGAACAACCTCAACTTATTGAACCTGGTGGTAACGCTTACACTAACCGACGTATGGCAGCTTGTCTGCGTGATATGGATTTTATCTTGCGTTACATTACTTACGCTCTAATTGCTGGTGATGCCAGTATTTTGGATGATCGCTGCTTAAATGGGTTGAGAGAGACTTATGTTGCGCTAGGTGTACCTATTGGTTCAGTCGTAAGCGCTATTCAAAAAATGAAGGATGTTGCTCTTAGATCACTTACCTCTCAGGAAGAGCAAGATGAGTTGAGAGAATTAAAAATCTCAGAGATACGTAAATTTTACCCTAAGCAATGGGTAACTATTAAGGTTACTAAGTCTGAAAATGGATTTCCATCAGCAGGAGAGATAATATATTATGATCATGATTTAGACAAGTTGGCTGACAGAGTTGGTCAACTTAGTGGAGATAGCATATATACATTCTTTACCAACAAAATTGATGAGAAGCCTGAGCCTCTTGCTAAAACTAGTAAACCAATAGTTGCACCTGAACATCAGGATTTATTGAGTGAATTAGCATCCTATTTTGATAGAGCGGAATCAAGCATCGCGTAGACGACAGACACAAGAAAAATACCATGTTAGAGCCTTTACAGCCTAAAGTTGCCATCCAAGATATTGCTTCTGCTAAGCTTCTTTATAAGGCGATTGTGCTTCCATTCAATCTTGAAAAGAATCTGAATTTTGAAGGATTGAAATTGTGCGTTGTTCCAGTTCTTATAGAGGGTAAAAAAGGTAGGCAAGCATTTGATTTGCTTATCGATACAGGTGCTGAAGTTACTGTTTTGAGCGAATATGTTGCGAAAATTGTTGGTGTAGAGTTACAAAGAGGTTCTGTGATAGGTCAAGGAGTAGGTAGTAGATCCCAGTATCAACGAGGAATGGTTGAAAATATTGAGATAATGCAAAAAATGGAACCAGATGGACAAGAAGTTCAGGGGAAAATCTCTCTTGGGCGTTCCAAAGTTGCAATAGGTAAGTTATCGGAAAAATTTTCAGAGTACAGCATTCTTGGGATTCTAGGAGCGGAGACAATTCAGGAGCTTTGCTTAAAGATAGATTATCCGAAAAAGTATTTAGAATTTTCTAAAGTTCTTCCTATTAGGCAGAGTGAAGAAGTAAATGAGTGAACTTAGAAAGCTAAGAGTAATTTCTTTAAATCCTAATGTAGTTGTTCTTCATAAAGCGGAGCTAATTCACTCAGATGACATAACAGAAGAAGTGATAATAGCTCCGTTCCTCTTAGATGAAGATAAGGTTATTGATGATATCAGCGAATTAGTGGGTACAGTTTATGAGAAGTTCTCTGAAGCCTGTGGAAAACGAAACCTTAATTGGGAAGCAGAACTAGAGCTTGGATTAGAGTTTGGTGTTAAATTTTCGGCTAGGTTGAAAATATCTCCCACCAAGCCTCATGATGCATAATCTAGACAATAGAATACATTCCATTGAATTGTGAGATATGTGTGAGGTAGTCTGACAAACTACTGCGTTAGAATGCTGCAGGTTGGGCAGTGCCCACTGCCCAACCTCACTCCCCCACATCCAACCCTCTCCCCGAAAACTCAACCTCTCCACATCCGCGAAAGGTATATCGGATATCGGCTTTGACGGTAGCCATAGCATGGCGTAAACATCTTACAGTCTTTGCAGAGATAGTGGGCAGTGCCCACCCTACCAAGGCTCGTGCCCGGACTCCGGGTCGCAGTGGCAGAGCCGTAGGGTGAGCAGTGCCTACCGCTCAAATTCACTCCCCCACATCCAACCCCTTTCCCGAAAACTCAACATCCCCGCATCCCCAATCTTTTTCATACATTCCTCTCCCCACAAACCACCGAAAACTTGAATACTCCCACTCGTGGGGGCACCGCACCAGCCCATGTTTTACCGGGTTATAGTGCAAATAATTCACATGCGCCACCCAATCCGCCTCATTGCGAATCGTGTGTTCCCAAAATCGCCTCTGCCATACATCACTTTCTCGGTGCCTTTGCCGCGAACGGCACATATCTTGGGGCAGCACGCCGTTACCCCGCAGCAACCGGGTAAACAACACCTTTAATCGTCCTACTCGCTTCGAGTAATCGCTGTCACCCGGCGGCAGAGTCCACAAAAGATGAAGATGATCGGGCAAAACCATTGCCTCCGTTATGTCAAACGGCATTTCTGCTTTGACGGTAGCTGTGGCACAGCGCAAACGTCTCACATTCTCTGGCTCAGCAAAGATGGGTCTGCGGTTGAACGTAACCAGGGTTAGAAAAACTGTCCCGCCGGGAGTATAGACGCGGTGATAGTTGGGCATAGGGTTGGGTCGGCAAGAACTTGCTTAGCATTCCCGATTGAATGCTAGAAGAATGGTGGGCACTGTCCACCTTACGGCCGTCTACATATAGGTCAAGAAATGAAACTTCAGTGCAAGCTCGAGCCTTCCGACTATGTTCGTGCGATATATTTGTACATGCTGCCTCACCCCATAGTCACGCGGATCAGCATTTTCGTTCTCTTGCTTACTTTTCTCGCTGTCGTCTCGCTGCACATATTCACGCCTCCTAATAATGAGGTCACCATAATCACGTTCGTCTTTTTTGGATGGCTTGCATGTCTTGCTCTGTTCTATGGCGTGTGGGTGCCTTACTTGGCCAAGAAGATATACAAGCAGCAGAAAACCATGCAAGAGCCTTTTGAGCTCGAACCCACTGCCGTGAAAATCATAGAGACAAGTTCACGCGGAATCTCACGCCTGCGGTGGACAGATTTTCACAAGTACAAATTGGGAAAGGATATAGTTCTGGTTTATCAGTCTGACCCGCTCTTTCAAATTTTTCCAAAGCGCTGGTTCTCCGAAGATGAATATCGAGAGTTTCGACAGATCCTCAAAGGCGCATTAGGAAAGCCAAAATCATAAAGACCGAACAAATCGTTGAGTGAACGATCACCTGCTGTCATGCCAGCGTGCTTGTGCATCCGTTGCGTCGTCGGGCGCTCGTCACTGACCTCTAACGTTAAATCGTGGCTGCTAATCTGCTCGACAGTGAGGCAAAGCAAGGGGGCGATCGCCCCATTCATCCCGTTAGAGAGCGCCTAAGCGCTGGGGCTAAGTGCAGCAGAGGCATCCTCAGCGGTGTTGCGTTTTTCCGCCATCTCTTTCAACCGCTTAATCCGATCTTCTGTAGGCGGGTGGGTCATAAACATCGTCATCAAGCCCTCTTTAGTGAGGGGATTGACGATAAACAGTGGGGCAAACGCCGGATTGCCGTGGATGGGGATTTTTTGCCCCGTGGCTTCCAGCGTTTCTAGCGCCCGAACGAGCGCGAGTGGGTTTTCGGTAATTTCTGCGGCTCCGGCATCCGCGGCATATTCCCGAGTTCTAGAAATGGCCATGCGAATCACGCCTGCCGTGAGCGGTGCCACCACCAGCAAAAATAGAATGGCAATGGGATTGTTGCCCCGCCGACCCACACGCGCCATGGGAAGGTAGAGCGCGCCCAGCGTAAGAATGCGGCCTAGATAGGTCAACGATCCTGCCAGGGTTCCGGCTACGGCCTGGGTCAGGGTATCGCGGTTGCGGACATGGGTTAGCTCGTGGGCAATCACGGCGTCGAGTTCGTCAGCGGGCAGTAGCTTGATGATGCCTTCGGTAAGGGCGATCGCCGCATGGTTGGGGTCGCGTCCGGTGGCAAAAGCATTGGGCGACTCTGAGGGCACCAAATACAGCGTGGGCATGGGCAGTCCAGCGCGATCGCTCAATGCGGCAATGCGATCGTATAGCTCTGGAGCCGCGTCTCGTGGGGTGGGCTTGGCCTTAAATGCCGTTAGCGCGGCCCGGTCAGAATAGTACCAAGACCCAAAGCTACTCAAAGCAGCAAAGCCCAGCCCGTAGTACAAGCCTTGTTCATTGCCCACCAGCAGGTAGCCTGCCAGCACAATCAAGCCACTGAGCAATGCCAGCAATGCTAGCGTTTTGAACTGATTGATTCTAGCCATAGGAAACCCCACGGGTCATAATGTGTCGCGTTAGATGGTTCCAGCATCCCAGAGAGCGGGTCAATTTGGTTCTATCTGAAGCCAGAAAAATGGGATAGGTTCAAACTACTTAACTGCTGCGGGTTCTTACTGGGATCAGTAATCCGGTAACCCCTTGATATAGCTATAGGCCAAGAGGCGTGGGGGAATATACACTATTCAGATATAAACGGCACATGGTCGTTTGCGTTGAGTCCGTCCCAAATTGTGTCAGCAGTTGCGGCATTGGTAGGCACTAGGCCGCATAAGTGTCCCAATCTCCTACGACCTCGACTTTTTCTCCTAAGGAGACTACTAGGTACCCACATCTTAACCCTCACCCCCTCAGTCCCCCTCTCCCAAAATGGGCGAGTAGGGATTGGGGGATGAGGGAAAAGCCCTAACAGCAACGATTTCAGGACTTATGTGTATTTAGTCTCCTAAGGAGAAGAAGAACTAACGTTCAACATCCCCATGAACATTCGACTAGCGCAGCCCTCAGATATCTCAGAGTTAGCGATGCTGTATCGGCAGGCGGTGCTGGTGCACGCGCCGCAGCACTATACCCCAGCCCAAACGGCGATGTGGGCATCGTTTGGGGCAGACACCGATACCTTTCGCCAGTTCATCTTGGGCGTAACCACTTATGTCGCTGAGGATGCAGGCGCGATTGTTGGGTTTGTGGGCATTGGCAATGATGGGCATGTGGCGTCTACCTATGTGCGGCACGACTGCCAGCGCCAAGGCATTGGGATGCTGCTGATGCAGGTCGTGCTAGAGCACGCGCAGCGACAGGGCATCCTCCGGCTCTTTGCAGAAGCGAGTGAATTCAGCCTGGGGTTGTTTCGGCGGGTGGGCTTTCGCGTGTATGACACGGAATGGGTGGATCGGGATGGGGTCGAATTTCGGCGCTATCTGGTAGAACGGCAGGTGCTTCTGTAAGATGTGGTACGCAACTGCACCTTAGCGTTGCGTCATCCACAGAAGAAGTTGAGTGCGCCTATGCAATGGATTGATTGGCTGGTGGTGGTGCTGTATCTGTTGCTCAGCCTGGGGCTGGGTCTTTACCTGACGCGCCGGGCCTCGGGCAGCCTGGTGGATTTTTTTGTGTCGGGGCGATCGCTCCCTTGGTGGTTGGCGGGCACGAGCATGGCGGCCACCACCTTTTCCATTGATACCCCGCTGTATGTGGCGGGTGTGGTGGGCAATCGCGGCATTGCTGGCAACTGGGAGTGGTGGAGCTTTGGCGTCTCTCACCTCATTTTGCTGTATGTGTTTGCGCGACTGTGGCGACGGTCAGAAATTGTCACCGATGCAGAGCTGACGGAGATGCGCTATGGCGGGCGAATGGCGGCAATCTTGCGGGGCACAAAGGCCTTTTTATTTGCCGTGCCCATCAACTGCATTGGCATTGGCTACGCCATGCTGGCGATGGTGAAGGTGGTGGATGCGCTGGAGTTGTGGCAGAGTTTGGGCATTACCCCCGGCGACGACCTAAAGCTGTGGAGCGTGGTGGGGGTTAGCGGTTTAGTGCTGCTCTACGCCGGATTTTCGGGCCTGTGGGGCGTGGTGATTACGGATTTCTTTCAGTTCTTTTTGGCGCTGTTCGGGGCGTTTGTGGTGGCGGGGGTGGCGATCGCCCAACTGGGCGGCATGGAAAACCTGCTGGCTCAAGCGCAACAGGCCACCGATGTGGATGTGTTGGCCTTTATCCCGGTTACGTTTGACGGCGGCTTGCGCTGGAGCGATGCGGCAGGCATTTCTCTGACCACGTTTTCTGCTTATGCCATGGTGCAGTGGTGGTCGTTTCGCCGCAGTGATGGCGGGGGCGAATTCATTCAGCGGCTGGCCGCCGCGCGCGACGAAGCCGAGGCAGAAAAAGCCACCTGGTTTTTTAATCTGTTGCACTACATCATTCGCACTTGGCCGTGGATTGTGGTGGCCTTGGCGGCGATCGCCCTCTATCCAGATTTGGGCGATCGCGAAATCGGCTACCCCCGGCTGATGCTCGATTTTCTGCCGCCGGTGCTGCTGGGGCTGGTGGTAGCGTCCCTGCTGGCCGCGTTTATGAGCACCGTGTCCACCCTCATCAACTGGGGGGCATCCTATCTCACCAATGATTTGTATCGCCGCTTCTACCGACCCCAAGCCTCGCAGGCGGAGCTGGTGCTGGCAGGGCGACTGGCGTCGGTGGTGGTGACCGTGTTGGGTGCCGCCGCGGCCTTTTTCTCACAGGATGTGACGACGGTGTTTCGGCTGGTGATTGCCATTGGCACGGGGCCGGGGCTAGTGCTGATGCTGCGTTGGTTTTGGTGGCGCATTAGCGCTGCGGCAGAACTGTCGGCGATGATTGGCGGCTTCATCATTGGGCTAGGCACCAGTGTGGTGCCAGTGATCCAAATTCCTGACTTTGGCCTGCGGCTAATCGTGACGTCAGTGCTAACAGCGGTGATCTGGCTGACGGTGATGTACCTCACGCCACCCGAATCGGATGCGGTGCTAGATGCCTTTTATGCCAAGATTCGCCCCGGCGGCCCCGGCTGGGCCACGCAGCGATCGCGCACGGGCCTTCCCTCAGCGCAAGACTTGGGCAAAGACCTAATCCGCTGTGTGGCGGCAACATTGGTGCTATTCGGCGGCATGTTTGCCATCGGCGGCTTCTTGCTATTGCAGCCCATGACAGGCTGGGTATGTCTGGCGATCGCCGTCCTCGGCTGGATGTGGCTGCGATCGCTCGGCAAAGCTCCCACCCTCCCCCTAGAACCGCTCGATCAACCCGATCAGTTTTAACCACTGAGCAACTTGCACCGCGATCGGGTTGCGTAGAGCCCACCATAAAGTCAGAAAAGTCAGACTCAATCCATCAAAGGCTGCGGAAAATTGCACGTTGGGCGATCGCCCACCCAGAGATAAATCCCATCTCCCTGCCGCATCAGCCCAACTGTCTGCCACGGCCCACGCCAACGCCATGCAACCCAAGCCCCTTGCGGAGGGGTTCTAGGGGACGTGCTTCGTCCCCTAGCGGGGGTTCGGGGGGACGTCCCCCCGAGGTTTGGTTCTTACCCGCTTTCGGAATCAGCTCAAACCCTTGATGGACTCTGCACGATGCGCACGGTACGTTAACGATTCGAGGGCACTGCGCAACGCACGGTGCCCTCAAACCCTCTTTCCCCAAACGCCAGTTTGGTTTAGCCCCGAGTTACGGAGCTAACCAACGCTATACGAACGCTCACATTCGCTTAGTCATTGTGAGCGCATCTCTCACACAGCGTAATAGCATGACTTAAATTGACTCAACTACCACCACCGTTGTCAGCGCCCTATCGAGATGGAATTTGCTCTAGAGAATTCATCAATTCCCACCAGCGATTGAGCGGATAATAAAGCACCGGAGCCCAGAGGCTGCTGAGAATGGCAGAAGCCAGCGCCACCTGTTGGTGATACTGCCACACCTCAACCAATGCTGGATAGATGCCGCTGCCGAACAGTCCCCAGCCGCCAAGACTAAACTGAATTGCCATTAGCGTTTCTGCGACCACCGCCATGGCAAATACAATTAGCGCCACCGAAATAAAATCCTCTTGAATAAAGCGCTGCTTTTGCAGCCGTGCCGTCAACATGCCCACCACCATCAGGCTCCAGACATGGGTTGGCTGGGCCATAGTCATGCCATCCTGAGCCAACCCCAGAATAATGCCCGCCAGCGCCCCCTGCCAGAATGAGCGCTTAACGCTCCACGCGACCACCCAGATCAGCAACCAATCGGGCGGCACGCCCAGCAACTCCATCCCTGGCAATCGCAGTGGCAGCGCCAACAAGCACATCACCACCGATAAAGTTGTGACCGCCCAATTGACAATCTGGCGAGAATTGGGGCTGAGCGATCGCAGCCATTTGAGAATGTCATCCCCTACGCGCCTCAAGGATTCGCCCCCCCTTCCAAAGACGTCGTGATAGTGACCCACTCCAAATAATCAACAGGAGCCGCCAGTTCAATCACCGCCTCAGGCGCAGGGCTTTTTTCAAAATCAATCGAGACTACTCGTCCAATGGGTAACCCAGGTGGAAAAAGCTGACTGTAGGGAGAGGTCGCTACCACATCGCCGGGCTGCACATTGGGATCCTTTTCAAAAAATTCCATTACAGCCTGAGAGCCAGAACGCCCCCGCATAAAGCCCATTACCCGCGATCGGCTAACCGTAGCGCCCACTTGGCTGGTTGGGTCACTCACGAGCAGCACTCGGCTCGTATTGGGCGTTACCTGAATCACACGACCCACGATACCACCCGTACCTGATACAACCGATCCAATACGGATGCCGTGCTCTCTACCGCGGCCTACCACAATCTGCTCCCACCAGCGATCGGCACTGCGCCCGATGACGGGTGCAACAATCCCTTCGCCCGTCTGGGCTTGGGTGTAGTTAAGTAGGCGCTGAAGCTCCTGATTTTGGGCATCTAGCTCAATCAGTCGCTGCTGCAGTTCTGAAAGCTGAGCGTTTTCTAGAATGGCTTGTTGCTGCTCGGCTTGGGGTTGCAGCGGCAGCGTTAGCCAGCGATAGAGCTCTGCCAAAGTTGCACCCTGCGTTTGCCGAATTGTCCATGCGCCCACCAGGGCTAGTACTCCTAGCCCCATCCTCAGACCATGTCGACTCCACCAACGACGCAATACAAGCATTTACTCTTTCAAGACGTAACGGTTCAAGCTGCAAGGTGTTTAGAAAGGCTCGACCCAACCCAGCCATAAGCTACTATCCACCCTCAATCAACTCACAGCAGGACTAACGCGCGCCTTATTTTTAGGCATAGGCTGGCAGTAGCAGCAGTAGCTATTTGCCCAGGCCCTTGAGTTTTTTAGGGGTGTACGGGCGATCGCCCTAGAAGTTTTGAGAATGGCCGCTAAACACCCGCTCTAACTGCTTGAAGTTTTCAAGCACACGACCTGTACCCAACACGACACAGCTTAGAGGATCTGCTGCCACATGGGTAACAATCCCCGTTTCATGGCTGATGAGTGTATCCAACCCTTTGAGCAATGCACCCCCTCCCGCCAGCATAATGCCGCGGTCGATGATGTCTGCTGCCAGTTCCGGTGGGGTACGCTCTAGGGTTCGCTTTACCGCCTCAATAATGACAGACAATGGCTCCGCCATTGCTTCGCGAATTTCAGGACTTTTGATCGTGACCGTGCGAGGTAAGCCAGACAGCAAATGCAGGCCCCGCACCTCCATTAATGTTTCACCCTCATCATCAAAGGGATAGGCTGAGCCCACATGAATCTTGATTTCTTCTGCGGTGCGTTCCCCAATCACGAGGTTATGCACTTTTTTCATGTATTGAGAAATAGCTTCGCTCAATTCATCGCCCGCAACCCGCACCGACTCGCTCAGCACAGTGCCCTGCAAACTCAACACGGCCACTTCCGTCGTGCCACCGCCGATGTCAATGATCATGTTGCCCGTCGGTTCGGCCACCGGCAATCCGGCCCCAATGGCTGCCGCGACAGGCTCGTCGATCAAAAATACCTTTTGGGCACCCGCTTGAGATGCGGCTTCCATCACGGCGCGACGCTCAACGCCCGTCACCCCGCTGGGAATGCCAATCACAATCCTCGGAGACACCAGACTGCGGCCCTCAAACACACGGCGGATGAAGTGCTTGAGCATCAGCTCAGCCGTGTCAAAGTCTGCAATCACCCCATCTCGCAGCGGGCGCAGTGCCACCACGTTTCCGGGAGTACGGCCTAGCATTTTCTTTGCTTCTTCCCCGACTGCTAGAGGAATTTTCTGGTTTTGGTCCATGGCGACCACCGACGGCTCTTGCAGCACAATGCCTTTGCCAGAGACGTACACCAATGTATTGGCAGTCCCCAGGTCAATGCCCATGTCACGGGATAATGAAAACCGGCTGAATATTCCCACGGGGCTTTTTCTCCTGATGCGATATATTCAAGATTCGACAGATCTGACTAACTTGATTGCTGGAGCGATCTGAATCTTTCAAATCTATAGTGAATCTGAATGCGACCGAAGTGGATTCTATTACGTTTTATGTTGCGCGTCCAGCGTAGGGCTGAAGTCTACATCAGTTTTGACTAAAAATGCGGCGGATGAGGGCGATCGCTCCACACGAAACCCACCACCTTCTCAATTGACCCCTCAACTCTTCCCAGTGATTAGTCTCTGGCTAGCCTGCGCAGCTAGGCCGCTTAACCAGGCCCAACGTCTAAGCGAAACCGTAAATAGATGACCCTGATGCCTGCCTGCATGCAACGTACTCTGAAACGCCACTTTGAGAGGATACGCCTGCAACTCAGATAACTTAGATGAAGAAAGGACATGCCCTGAATGTGTAGATTACACAACACTAGCACCCGAATCCTCTCGCCCTCTTAGAAGTAGGATGATAAAAACCAGTCGACACCTTGCAATTGCCTGGTTAAGCGCACTAGAAACTGTGTGGGTTCCCCGCCAATTCAGCTCGGGTGCATCGTAGGCGAATTTAGGAAATTACTTGAGTTAAGGGTTGATGCATCGGGATGCGAGCAAGCTGGGTTGGCAACGAGCGCATCTTTATTGATTGGCCCTGCGGCTTGATGACGTACTATTGAGGCGATAAGTTCCCTAGGGCGTGTCATCAATTCCAACCAAACGCCTGATGCTATGAGCGTTGCCACGCCCGACCCAAAAACCAGGCTAGTGCAGCGTCAAGCCTTAATTTTAGGGTCGCCACCTTCTAGGAGGCATACCGAGAAAGACTTCGGGGAACGTCAACCCTAATTCTTAGCGCTGACGCTGCACTAGGGGTTGTGACTATTGATTTCTGGGATAGTTGATTTCTGGGATATCAGAGGCTAATTGATGACAGCCTCTAGCTCTTGCAAGGTTTCAGGTGGCGGCTCAGAGATGGCCTAATTCAGTACTTTTGTACTGTTTAACTGAGTTCGGCTGCTATAATTATTAGAGGATCATCAAAGGACAGGGTCAAAAACTAGGGCCAAGATTTAAGAGCATCATCATACAAACATCAATCCTATGAGCCTAAATTGTGTAACGCTGGTAGGCCGCGCAGGGCGCGACCCTGATGTGAAATATTTTGAGTCGGGTAATGTAGTGTGCAACCTGACTCTGGCGGTTAGTCGTCGATCGCGCAATAGTGATGAACCGGACTGGTTTGCTCTAGAAATTTGGGGGAAAACGGCGCAAATTGCGGCAGATTACGTGCGCAAAGGCAGCCTAATCGGGGTGACTGGTACCCTCAAGTTTGACTATTGGCAAGATCGCGGTACTGGGGTTGAGCGGTCTAAGCCAGTGATCCGGGTTGATCGGTTAGATCTGCTGGGGTCTAAGCGTGATCAAGAATCGATGTCAGATTCCTACAGCAGCGAGTTTTAGAGCACGTTATAGACGGCAGGCTGTCGGCTGAAATCGGCGTAATTCGCCAGCGTGTGTGTCTCCTGGGTGCAGGCGCTAATCTTGCAGCGGCGCGGTTTGGTTCTTACCCTCGGCATCTGTCTTAGGGTGGAAGCTGCCTTGACAATGCGTAGCGTTTTACCCTTCTCAGGTATACTCATTAGGTTGAGCGGCGTTTAGAGCTTGGGCGATCGCAGTGGCTCGGCACTGCGTCTCAGGCAAATTGCATGTCAACCGTAGGAAAGGAACCGATTTTTCAAGGATGAATAATATGGGTATGGAAGAAGAAGCGTCCACTGTTACCCTGACCGACGAAGGTGGGAAGACGCTTCTCTGCTATGTTGAGCATTCACTAGAAGTAGACGGAACGGATTACGTGCTGCTGCTTCCGGTTGATTCGCCAATTGAAATTTTTGCTTGGGAAGTCGACGAAGAAGATGAAGAAGTCGAAACCCTGGTCGACTTAGATGATGACGAAATTGATAAGGTGTTTGAAACCGCAAAGGCGGTGCTGGCTGAACAAGAGCTGACACTACAGCGTACTGCGTTTAGCTTGACGGCAGCGGGCGACTTGCCCGAGCTTAATGAAGAAGAAACCATCACGCTAGATTTAGCGGATGAGGGTGAAGACTTTGAAGCTGAGCAGTTTCAGCGGCTAGCCTTTTTCTATCATGAAGAGCAGGCCTATGATATTTGCACCCCGCTCGACCCGCTGCTATTTTTTGCTCGGGTAGACAGCAAGGGGTTGCCCCAATTGCTCTCTCCTGAAGAGTTTCAGGCAGTGCGATCGCAGCTTGAGTCAAAACTTTTCGAAGCGATGGAAGATTAACCTTCCACGAGTGTCGTTATTCCTCCCGGTGTTATGACTGCAAGACGAATCTCCCGATGGTTTTTCTATCTGCTGCTGCTGCCCGTGGTCATCGGGCTGTTTGGCTGGCAAGGATGGCGCTGGTGGAGTTGGGCTAGTGCACCTGTGGGTGCGGTCGCGGCAGGAGTAGAGGGTTCAGCGCAGCCGGTTGAGCCGATTCAGCCCGTTCAGATCGAGATTGCATCGGGCAGCACCGCTGGAGAAATTGGCGAAACGCTCGAAAACGCAGGACTGATTCGCTCTAGTCGGGCTTGGGATGTGTGGACACGATGGCAGACGTTGCAACAGCAAGAGGGCACCTACCAAGCCGGGGTGTATGAGATCTCTCCAGCTGAGTCGTTAACAGAAATCTCTGAGAAGCTCCGTCGGGGCGATGTCATGCAGTTGAGCTTTACGATTCCCGAAGGGTGGACGCTGGCTCAGATGGCGGAATATTTTGAAGAACGAGACTTCTTTACGGCTGATGAATTTTTGCAGGCGGTAGATACGGTGCCGCGCGACCGCTACCCGTGGCTACCCGACGATATCCCGATGTTAGAGGGCTTTTTGTTTCCCGATACTTACAGCATTGCGGGAGACATTACACCAGAGGCAATTGTTGATCAAATGCTGCTGCAGTTTGAACAGGTGGCTTTGCCGCTGTATCAAGACAGCCAGTCACCGAGCCGCTATTCTCTGCTTGAGTGGGTGACGCTCTCTAGCATTGTAGAAAAAGAGGCAGTGGTGGATGAAGAACGCCCCACAATCGCAGCTGTTTTTGCCCGACGGCTAGAGATGGGCATGCCCCTGGGTGCAGACCCCACGGTGGAGTATGGGTTGGGGATTCGCCAAACGGTAGAGCAACCGTTGACTTATGCGCAGGTAGCGCAACCCTCGCCTTACAACACCTACATTAATCCGGGGTTGACCCCCACGCCTATTGCGGCGCCGGGCTATGCCAGTCTGCAAGAGTCGATCGATCCGGGTGAGACGGAGTATCTATACTTCATGGCGCGCTATGATGGCACCCATATTTTTAGCCGAACTCTAGCCGAGCATGAGGCGGCAAAAGCAGCAGTGGATGCGGATCTGTCTGCGCGCGATCGCCCTTCTACCGCCGGAGCTGCAAATTAACGCTTGTGACATCCTGATTTAACTGCTCTTGTTTTTGCACGTTCTTGCTCTTGCACTGTTCTCGTTTTTGCGTTGTGCCACCTGTCTATGTCTTGGGGAAAACTGCTACAGCCGGATGTGGTACTGGGTGGGCCAATTACGACCCTGACGCCAGCCTTGCTAGAACGGCATGGGCTCAAGGGGTTAATCCTAGATGTGGATGAAACCCTTGTGCCAGTTAGTTTGAAGCAGGCGTCGGACGAACTAACGCAATGGCTAGAGCAGATTCGTCCGGTTGCGTCGATCTGGCTCGTTAGCAACAATATCAGCCGCACTCGCATCGGCGGCATTGCCGCATCGCTGAGGCTGCCCTATCTCGTAGGGGCACGCAAGCCATCGCGCCGCAAACTGCGAGAGGCGGCAAGTTCTATGAATATGCCCATTGAACAAATCGCGATGGTGGGCGATCGCCTATTTACTGATGTGCTAGCGGGCAATCGCCTCGGCATGTTCACCATTTTGGTAGACCCCATGGTCAACCCCAGCCAGACCAATAAGCGCTATCCCGTGCACGCCGCAGAGGTGTGGGTGTCTCAGATTCTGGGCGCATCGCTCGCTCCATGGCAAGAGTAAGCCAGCCTCTAAGCGTTACATTGCTTAATACTACTAAACCTAAAGAGAAGATTAAAAACAAAACGTTTCCTCAGATTTTCGGCCATGATAAAAGTAATAAAAGGGGTCGCTGATATAAAGACCTCGTCCATAAATACCGTTTAGACTGCTGCAAGGCGCTGGCTCTCACCAATAGAGGGCTGGCGTTTTGCTATGGCGTCGAGTGTTTTGTCAGCCTTTTCACTTGTGGGTTCATTCTCTCTAGCGTTTCACTGCACTCATGCCTATATCGAGCCCGTCTCAAACGCTCGTCATTAAAATTGGCACATCTAGCCTCACCCATCCCAGTACTGGGCGGTTGGCGCTGTCTACTATTGCAACGCTAGTAGAAGTGCTGTGTACGCTGAAGCAGCAGGGCTATGACGTAATTTTAGTGTCGTCGGGGGCGGTGGGGGTCGGCTGCACTAGGCTGGGCATTCGAGAGCGGCCTCGCACGATGGCGATGAAGCAAGCGGTTGCTGCGGTAGGGCAGGGGCGACTGATGCGAGTGTATGATGACTTTTTTTCTTCGTTAGACCAGCCCATTGCTCAGGTGTTGATTACCCGCAGCGATTTGGTGCAGCGCAGCCGATATGTCAACGCGTATCGCACCTTTCGGCAATTGCTGACCTTGGGGGTGGTGCCGATTGTGAATGAAAACGACACCTTAGCCGTCGATGAGCTGAAATTTGGCGATAACGATACCTTGTCGGCGCAGGTGGCTAGTTTGGTCGAAGCAGACTGGCTGTTTCTGCTGACGGATGTGGATCAGCTCTATTCTGCCGATCCGCGTCAAGACCCCACTGCGACGCCCATTAGCGTGGTGGAGGATATTGACACGCTGATGGCGCTGAATGTCGCCATCGGCGATCGCGGCTCGGGTTGGGGCACTGGGGGCATGGTGACGAAGATTGCAGCGGCTCGCATTGCAACAGCTGCCGGAGTGCGTACGGTGATTACAGAAGGGCGATCGCCCCATAATATCCTCAAAATTTTGGCGGGCGAGGCGTTGGGCACTCAGTTTGAGGCGGAGCTTGATCCCCAAAATGCACGCAAACGCTGGATTGCCCACGGACTGATTCCCGCAGGCAAACTGTATTTGGATAGTGGGGCGATCGCCGCTATTCAAACGGCTGGGAAGTCGCTGCTAGCCGCCGGGATCAACGAAATTGAAGGTGAGTTTCAGGCGGGGGATGCAGTGCAAATCTGCGACCAGCGCGGCACAGAAGTAGCGCGAGGCATTGTGAACTATGCCAACACTGAACTTCAGAAAATTCGAGGACACCACTCGGACGAGATTCCTAAAATTCTAGGCTATGCAGGCGAGGCGACGGTCATCCACCGCGATAATCTGGTGCTGAGCTAGAGGCTGTCATGATTTGACTGCGGCTGACCCAAAAATAAGGGGTTACAGCCCCTAGCCTGTTGGTTAGTCGGGCGTGGCAACGCTGATGAAATAAGGCTTGTAGTCAGAATTGGTGACACGCCTTAAGACTCTGGCGCTAACGGCAAGCGTTAACCCGGGCTTAACCCACTCACAGGACAGTTAAGTTTGATTGAGCAGTCTGGCGCTATCTTCGACCCAACGGGTCGCTATCGCTATCGGCTGTGGCGCAGCTGGGAACGCGCTGCGCCGCGTTTGATGGTGGTGATGCTGAACCCCAGCACCGCAGATGCCACCCACAACGATGCAACGTTGCGCCGCTGTGTTGGGCTGTCGCAGGTTTGGGGGTTTGGGGCGCTGGATGTGGTGAATTTATTTGCGGCTTGTGCAACGCGACCTGCCGATCTGCGACGAATACCGCAGCCGGTGGGGAAGGAGAACGACCACACTATCTGCCGCACGGTCGAAAAGGCCGATGCGATTCTGCTGGCTTGGGGCAATGGGGGCACTTGGCAGGGGCGCGATCGCACGTTGCTCACTCTGCTATATACGGTTGCCCCCCACAAGCCCCAGTATTGCCTCGGATTCACTCAAGCGCGTCAGCCCCGCCACCCTCTGTACGTGTCGCGTCACACCCTACTCCAGAACTTTTCTCTGCAGGATTTTGGGCAATAGGAATTTTGGCGTTTTGCTGAGGGCGATCGCCAACATCTGCCCTAGGAACCTGTCGTACTCTGCAAGCGAACCGAGCTAAACCGTCAGTTCGACCAATGCCTAAAACTTTGGCTTTGGGCAGAGAACAGGTGAACCCGCGCATATACGTTAATTGTTATACTCAGCACCCAACCCATTCTCGAGGTTTCGGCACTTTAAATCCGAGAACCAACGAAGAGCGTTATATCAATTCTCTAAATCAGAACGACGGATTGTTTGAGGAGGGGGTGGGGAACTCAGTTCTCCACAAGGGGGCGAAGCCTCCTTGCCCCCCATTTGTAGCCCAAATTTTTGGAATTGATATTACCTAATCCCAGCAAGACAATGAACCTGAGGGCACCCGCCCTCCATGAGGTGATAGGTGATGGATTCAATGCAAGAATACGGGCGATGTGCTGGCAATACTTGCATGATGCGATTTGAAAAACAGGTTTGAACAACGATGAGGCTGACGCAAGGACGATGGGTTTGGGTGCTAGCTTTGGTGGGTTTGTTGGCAGCATGCGGCGTGCGCACGGTGAATCAACCCTCACCCAGTCCAGTCGCGTCTTCCCGTCCATCGGCAGAACCGATTACCTTGCTCGTCTCTGCTGCTGCCAGCTTGCAAGATGCGCTTGAGGAGCTAGATCCGACTTTTGAATCGGCGAATCCAGCCATTCAAGTGAACTACAACTTTGCGGCGTCCGGTTCACTTCAGCAGCAAATTGAGCAGGGTGCTTCTGTAGCTCTGTTTATTTCAGCAGCGTCCGAACAAATGGATGCGTTGCAGGAAAAGAATTTAATTGTCAAAGAGACTCGTCGTGATTTGCTGACCAACAGTCTGGCGTTGGTCGTGCCCCGTGATTCAACGCTGGAGCTAACAGAGTTTCAGCACCTCACTAACCCAGCCATTAATCGCATCTCAGTCGGAGAGCCCCGCAGCGTACCGGCTGGGCAATATGCTGAGGAGATGTTCCGTAGCCTGGGCATTTTGGATCAGTTGCGTCCTAAGTTCGTGTATGGCAATTCGGTGCGAAATGTTTTAGGCACCGTTGAGAGCGGTAATGCCGATGCCGGTGTTGTTTACACCACCGATGCTCAGATTTCACATCAGGTGCGAAACGTTGCCACGGCTTCTGCCGATTTGCACACTCCTATCGTCTATCCGATCGCGGCGATCGCAGCCAGCCGCAACCCGCAAGCCGCCCATACCTATACCCAATTCTTGACGAGCCAGGAAGCACAAGCCGTCTTCAGCCGACATGGTTTTGGCACACGTGAATAGTCAGCCGTCTGTATAAACTGCATCGCACCTCACTGTTCTTCACTGTTATGGTCGTTGACTTAACTCCACTTTGGATTTCCATCAAAACCGCAGGACTCGCCACGATCGCCACGTTTATCATCGGCATTGCGGCAGCTAACTGGATGTTAGGCTATCGCGGACGCTGGAAATCACTGATTGAGGGCATTTTTGTGGCACCGCTGATTCTGCCGCCAACCGTTGTGGGCTTTTTGCTGCTTTTATTATTTGGCAAGCATGGCCCACTGGGAAAACTAACCGCCCTGTTTGATTTCACGATTGTTTTCACTTGGTATGCAGCGGTGGTCGCGGCAACTGTTGTTTCCTTTCCCTTAATGTACAAAACAGCTTTGGGCGCTTTTGAACAGGTCGATCTCAGCCTGTTACAGGTTGCCCAAACGCTGGGAGCCTCTAGAGCATACGTGTTCTGGCGAATTTTGCTGCCCCTCTCCATTCCAGGCATTTTGGCTGGCACAACCCTGGCATTTGCCCGCTCCCTGGGGGAATTTGGGGCCACTCTGATGTTGGCTGGAAATATTCCCGGTCAAACTCAGACCGTGCCGATGGCCATCTACTTTGCGGTAGAAGCAGGAGCTATGAATGAGGCGTGGCTGTGGGTCACAGTTATTCTGGTCATCTCACTGTCTGGCATTGTGGCTACGAATGTGTGGCAAGCGTACTACGAGCACCGAATTCAAGGCAGTCAGCCTCAGGTGATCAGCGCTCAGGAGGATAGGAACCAGCCGGTTACGCCTGTGGCGGCTTCGCAGCCAGGAACCCCGAACCTTGAGCAGGGCATAGCCGATCCAGGCATACGGGTAAACATTCAAAAGCAGTTGACGCAATTTACCCTCGATGTGGCTTTTATGGCTCAGAAAGAAACCCTTGGCGTGTTAGGGGCATCGGGTTCTGGTAAAAGCATGCTGCTGCGCTGTATTGCGGGTGTAGAAACTCCTACCCAGGGACGCATTGTGCTCAATAGTCGAACCTTGTTTGACTCAAAACGGGGCATTAATTTACCAAGCCATCAGCGCAAAGTAGGCTTGGTGTTTCAAAACTATGCGTTGTTTCCCCATATGACAGTGGCCCAGAATATTGCCTTCGGCCTACGGCACCTACCCCCTAAGCCGCGATCGCTCCGGGTCAACCAGCAGTTGACGTTGGTGCATTTAGAGAAATTGGGCGATCGCTATCCCCATCAGCTCTCCGGTGGGCAACAACAGCGGGTCGCGCTAGCCAGAGCCTTAGCCCCAGAACCGGATGTATTGCTGTTAGACGAACCCTTTTCCGCCCTCGACACCCATTTACGCAGCGAACTCGAAAAGCAACTGATTAAAACCCTATCCAATTACAGCGGCCTGACCCTCTTCGTCAGCCATAACCTAGAAGAAGCCTACCGCGTTTGTCAAAACCTGCTGGTGCTCTCTGCTGGACAGGTCGTGGCAGCAGGGCAAAAGCAAACCATTTTTGACCATCCTGGCACCCTAACGGTCGCTCAACTGACGGGGTGTAAAAATTACTCTCGCATCCAGCCGATGGCTGAGCAAAAAATTCATGCCCTCGACTGGAACTGTACCCTGCAAACGGTCGAGCCCGTTTCGTCCCGACATACTCACGTGGGTATGCGTGCCCATCAGATTACGTTTTTAGACACCCCTACACAGACGAACACCTTTCTGGCCTGGTTAGCTGCAACGAGTGAAACCCCTCACCGCATGACGCTGTATTTGAAACTAGGGGAGCCTCCTGCAAACTCCGATGATTATCACCTTCAGGCGGAAGTGTTTAAGGAAAAGTGGAACGGGTTGAAAGACCGCCCGATGCCGTGGTTTGTCTGCCTGGAAGCATTGCAACTATTGTTGCTAAAGCCCTGAGGCGATCGCCCATCTCTATCACCAGGGCTGTCTGTCGGTCTTGTGAGAATGCGGCGGCACTCTGTCCGCACAGGCGATCGCCGACGGCACCATGCAAAAGGTGATGGCGTTTATTGCCCCCAAAATTATCGGCGGGGCGATCGCACCCAGGCCGTGTTGCGCGAGTGAGATCAGCTGGTGGAGTGCGATAGGATGCGTTGGGCACCAGCCGTAATGCATTGACCAAAAGCGCAGGTTAACGAGCTAAATTGTGAATCTCTCGGAGCATTATGGCACTACTGAGGCAGATTAGGACGTTATTGTAGGAGGAAAGAAGCGTTGAGATACAACTATGCCTGCTCCTTACAGTAACGACCTGCGCCAAAAAGCAATCGAAGCCTTTAAGGGCGGTGA
>JAESGQ010000136.1_pt1 | contig 37835 bp, 26 predicted proteins | sample 9266251 | NCBI WGS metagenome assembly JAESGQ01 (sample SAMN17056778, study PRJNA650883) | algae metagenome | isolation source: Kaiparowitsia implicata GSE-PSE-MK54-09C and co-occurring heterotrophs from... | place: USA: Kaiparowits Plateau, Grand Staircase Escalante National Monument, UT ... | reverse complement strand
CGCTATTTCGAACCATTACTATCAATGTGCTCCGGCTCAATGGATTTCATTCGCTGACCTCCGCTCTACGAACGCTCGCCAACCAAATTGACCAGATTTTTCACCTCTTACAATGAATCAACCCTGGACTGGGAGGCTAGTTCAGTCTGGTGAAATGCTTGTGAAGCATCGGTTTTTAAGGAAGATTCTGCATCCCAGGTTGCGGTGTAAAAGTTGTGTTCTTCAGCCTGTGCCTGTGCAGCAAGTTCGGCAATGTGTTGGAAATTGATCTCTACAAGACTATCCCTGTCAATCTGCTGCAAGGCAGTAATCAGTACAGCAATCGGCTGATGCAAAGCTTCGAGGCTTTTGGAAATAGCTGTGAACCTTTGGTGTAAGGCGTTTATGGGTTTTGCTTTGTTACTTCTGCGATATAGCTGACCATATATGTTCTGGATGCGATCAAAGAAGGCATCGGTTCTACCCAGTCCCTCAAAAACCCATACTTCGGGTAGGTCAATATGAATCTCTGGTGTGTAACGTGCCCCAGCATTCGCCTTCACTTCCTCAAAATTCTGCCCCATCCATTCGACCGTGATTTCGGATTGGCGAGATCCTTCTCCATAGAAATTTTGAGTAACTTCCTGTTTTATTCCCCCATGAATAATTAGATCCCGCCCCACTTGTGGGTTCGTGAGAGCATGTTGCTGAGGGTTTTGGGATTCTGGGCGATCGCTCATGGCTTTAGTTGAATAGCAGCAAGGAAAAAGGAGGCAAGCATCCAATCCTTTGTAGCGAATAATACTCGGCTTGACAAAGGGCAATGAGGCGATTGCTCCTGACTATAACTGTCTAAAGGCAAGGCAGGCTTAGCATGATTCTGTGTGCAGCCAGCTCATAGAATAAAGATAGCGCTCCTCTGAACGGACGGTCGTAGAGGCTCTATCTGAAGCTCACCACAAGGAGAAGTCTATGGAACCCCTTTCTGTATTGGCTGGTGTCGTGACTACAATCGTTTTACCCAAGGTGCTGGAGAAGGCCAGCGAAAAAATCGGTGAGAAGATTGGTGAGGCGGCCATTGAAAAAAGTGGCGAGACTGTTCAGTTGGTTCGCAAAACGGTACAGAATAAACTCCAATCAGCGGGAACATCTGGTCTGCTGAAGCGAGCTGAGGAAAAGCCCACGGAGCAGAATATCCAGGTGCTGGAGGGAGAACTGGTCAGCCAGATGGAGGAAGATCAGGGGTTTGCGGCTCAGTTGCAAGAGCTGATTCAGCAAATTCAGGCTCAAGCCCCATCTATTCAAGTTGTGTTGGATACGGTGCGAATCAAGGGTAGTGCAGAAATCGGCAATATTGAGCAAGTAAGCAGCTATGGATCCACAGAGCAGGTGGTTGCTCGTAACCTAGGCGTTGAGGGAGACCTTAAAATGGGAGACATAACTCAAAAAAGTTGAGGCTGGTGTCATCCCGATGCAAATCGTTCTTACCCCTGAACTAGAGCAACTCATCCAGCGCCAGATTGCTGCTGGCAAATACCAATCTGCCCTAGAGGTCATCACAGCAGGCATACACCTGCTCGACCAGCAAGACGACATCTATCAAGGGCGACTCCCCGAACTCCAGCAAGATGCCCAGATCGGTTGGGAAGCAGCCCAACGTGGCGAACTCGTCGAAGGCCCCACCGCCATGGCCCAGATTCGAGAAAACCTGCGGTCTCGCCACACCTCCGCCGAATAATGGCCCCTCAGTTTTACCTAACCCAACCTGCCATTTAAGACATCTAGGCCATTGCAGACTACATCGTCAGTCAGATTGGGCTCCAACAGGCCGAGTACTTCCTCTCAAGCTCGATGCCAAATTCGACAGAATTACCCAATTCCCTCATCTAGGGCGATCACGCGACGAAATCCTCCCAGAGCTGCGCAGCCTCTCAATGGAGAGCTACCTCATTCTCTACACCGAAACCGAATCTAGAGTAGACATCTTGCGAGTCGTCAGTGGCTACCGCGACTTGGCGAGTTTGTTCACATATGACGACGAGTAATCGATTTTCGGTAGACACGGTAGACGCCCGGTAGACACTCTGTCTACCGGGCAAAACCCTTTGCCTATAAGCCCTTCAGCCATTTCGGTAGACGGTAGACACTTTCCTAGCAATTCCCCATTAGCAAACCCTGTCTACTTGTCTACCGTTTCGCTATAACCCTTATCCATCAACACTTTCAGCGGTAGACACTCCGTCTACCGTTTCCTCAAATCTGTCTACCGCGTCTACCGTTGCCCGCCACCGCAGCCGATTCCCCATCCCCTGGGTTTCCCCATACCCCATCGCCTCCAGCTCCAAAAAATGAGCGCGAATCACCTCCACCCCTGCCTTCCGTAAACTGCGCTCATAATTCCGCACATCCTTCGCCCGTAGCCAGCCCCGCACCCGCGATAGCTGTATCAGCTTCGTATAGACCGGCTCCAGCGCCCCATCCACCGTATTCCCATCCGCATAGAGCAGCTTCACCTGTCCAATAAACCAACGCCCCAGCTTAATCGCAGCCCTCATCTTCTCGGCATCTATCGCATTAATCGGTAGCCCTCTATCCATCACCGCATTCAGGCAGTGGAGAATCAGCGCCAGTCGCCCCGTATAACCCTGCATTTTAGAATAGACCGCCTGCAAGCCTGGGTGCGTCTCCGTCACCCGTAGCTGATCCAACTGGTCATACCAATCTGCAAATAGAACCTTAGCCTCAGTCGTCAATCGGTAGCATTGGGGAGCCAGTCCCTCCAGCCTTTGGTAGAGGCCATAGAGCCGGTCTGAAATATCGTGAGGCAGCGTCTGGCGGGGAAACGGCGCAGGCTTCAGCGGCAGCAGACACCACAAAAAACGCGCCCATTGGCCGCTGGCATCCGAGCAATCCCCCATCATCTCCCGCAGAATATCAGGCTGAATCGTCCCCGTCAGGCTCAGGCTGGTGCGCGGCAGGCTGATACGCAAACCACTGGCCCGATCCACCTTTAACCCCGAGCCATCAAAGGCCGTCAGCAGCGACTCTTTATCGTTACCTCGGCCATTGCGGTACTGGTTCTGCCCCTTGAAGAGGCCCGCTAACTCATCCGGCGTTACCAAAATCCCCCGCTCTGGCTGTTGAGACTGAATGCGGGCGTTCGCGAAGCGTGTTCTGAAAGAACAATCGCCTCCCTTGTCGCATCCGAGGTGTGATACTCCCGTGGCATTGGCTTCCTGGGTCGAATGCCCCTATCCTCGACCTTAGTCTGCTCCCAATCCCGCAGGTCAACCTCATACTCCGAAGCCGCATACTCATACTCCTGATCCGCCTCCGCCTGGAGCAGCGAGAGCGGCCCCAAAATCTGCCGCTGAATTGGGCTCTTTTTGCTGCCCGAAGGGGCCACTAACCCGGTGAACACAATCGGCGGCACCGAGAACCCCATCCCGGCATCAATCTCCAGCTCCGTACCCACCCGCAGCAATGATGCTGCCACCGGCAGCAGCGTCACCAGCATCGCCGCTGGCGTCGCCCCAATCCAGTCAGCAATCTGCTCTAAGGGGTCTGCCAGCTCAGCATGGAGATACTCCCCGAGACATAGCTGGTAGTCGCCAATTTTGAGCAGCTGGTGAATCTCAGCCCGGCGTTGGCGTAGCCTCTCCGATAGGAGAATCGTCCCGCTCCTCAGTTTGCTCCAGTTCCGCCTGCACCAGGGTGACCAGGTTACCAATATCCTTGGCCGATAGCCCCGTCTCCTGGTGCCACTGCACCACCTGCGCCGCCAGGGCAAGTTCGGTGGGGCTGGTGCCAAGGTAGGTGCGAATCTGGTCTTGTAAGGCCTGCACCGACAGTCGCTCGGGGCCTTGAGCAGCGCTGACCTCCAGCTGCCGCCGGTCTTGCACCGCCGCTCTGATCTGCTCCGCTGTGGCCCCATCGTGAATCCAATCCACCACATCCAGCCCGCCATGCTTCGGCAGGTTTTGCCAACGCAGGCTCTCAGGATATGGGTAGCACCACTGGGCCGAGGGGAAGTCCTGGGCCACCTCCCCCATATGGGCAATGCCGACCTGATCGCGATCTGGGCACAGCACCAGACGGGCCGCCTGCAAATCCTGACGGTAATCGCCATAGCTGCGGTACTTCTTGGAGCCACCCAGGGTAGTGGTCGCGGGAATACCGATCGCCCACAGGGCATCCGCGCAGCCTTCCCCCTCTACCATCCAGATAGGTTGACCGATGGATATGGCATTCTGGACATCGCGGTAGCGGTAGATCGGCACCTGGGATCTAATCTCAGGGGTCAGTCCTTTGACCCATTGCGGCCCGTTCCAGTGGTACTGCACAAAAAACTTGGCACCGTTGCCCCGATCCACCCGCGTCACCTTCACCAGCGGCTGGCCGGTTCGACTGGGATAGAAATAGTCCTGCCGCTGCTGGGGGCGAACCGGCTTCTCGGGTGAGGCGGTGGCTGCAAAGTATTGCCCCCACATGCCATCGGCTGTCGCGCCCCGATAGACGTAGCCGTCTACCGCCCCATCCTGATCTATGTGGGTGTGGCAGAACACCACCTCCTCATTCCAGCGGCAGTCTTGGTCTTTGATGCGTCCACAAATCGGACAGGGGCGCGATCGCCCCGAGTAAATGTACTGTGCCATGGTTAGCTCCTAAATTTAGGAGCCAGGCCACCACAATCAACCGGCTGTTTTTAACCGTCAGCTGTGCCCAGGGTAGACATTTTCGATGTCTTTGCTATAGTTGAAGGCACCACTTCTATCAGCAGGTTAATGACCTGAGCGGTTCGGCAAAAACTGCATCAGGATATTGATTAGCCTGGCTCAGAAAATAAACAAAGAAAGTCTGACACCCTTACTGCGTTGTAGTTAGGGTGTTTTTTCATAGGCCTCAAGAATGAGATGGTAAGCCTAGCTCTTCATCACATACTTGATAAACTATCGAGATACTAAGGTGGCTTAATGCCCCTGAGATTATCGGCGACTAGATCGCTGAGGAATTTTTCGCTGGTTACTCAACAAACTAGCCTGATAAATTTCAATTGCCCGTTGATGAGCCGCTGGGTCATGGCGGTTGTGAAGCCAGTCCTTAATCAGTTCCAAGTTGTAGCGGATGCAGCGACTATTCACTCGAACCCAGTGGACGCCCTCGATCAACAGTCCCTGCACCCGATAGCGCCTCAAGGTTGTACCGCTGAGCTTCAGCGACTGGATAGCTTCCTGCTTGCCGACAAATTGAACCATGGGTCATCCTTCCTCGCTTATACCGTTGAGGCCAAATCTCATGGGGTGGCAAGCCAAGTTTGCCTGCCACGACCTGCTCGACGCGACGCGATCGCTGTCGAGTTAAGGCATGGGAGACTGCCGAGGTGCCAATATTCAGTTCTTTTGCGATGCTGGTTAAAGTCCAGCCCTGCTTGCGTAGAGCTGCTTTAATGTCTTCCACATGCATAGAATTGTCTTAGCTCCATCAATATATCGATGAAGCTAGCAATAAATAGTTTGCACGTCAAGTGCTATAATTTGCACCTGCAATTAATATAACTCTTATGACTAATCCCTTACCTGACGAGGCGCAGGCGGATGCTAAGGAAGTTGATCAGTTTCCAATTCGTTTGAAACAGGCGGTCGGCGATAAGAGTATACGGGGCTTTGCCAGAGACTGCGGGTTTTCTGACACCGTGCTCCGCCAATATTTCACTGGCCAAAGCGAACCAACCCGTCCAGCTCTGCTTGCCATAGCACGCACAGCCAATGTCAGTGTCGAGTGGCTGGCGACTGGCCAGCCTTTAGCGGGGGCTAAGGGTTCATCCAAAGCTTCAGTCGAAAATTATGTTTATAAGGATCCGCTGGCCTTTGGGACAGCCTGGCTCCAGAAAGAGTTTCCCAATGCCTTTGAAAATTTGCTACTTACCCAGGTAGTCGATGAAAGTATGGAACCGACCCTTTGCCTAGGAGATTTAGTGTTGGTAGACACCAACAATCGTGATGTAGGAACCGTGAGTCATGGCATTTACCTACTCAAACTCAATGATCGACTGTTAATCAAACGCTTGCAGTACGTAGCCGATAATACGCTTAGAGTGCTCAGTGACCACCCTGCCTATGAAGCATTCTCAATTCAGCCATCTGAGATATCCAGTGGCCTCAGTCTCATGGGGAAAGTGGTCTGGTTTGGGCGCAAACTATACTGAAAACTGCGCTTGGCGCTTATATTTCTGGTAAGCGAGGGCGGCTGTTGACGTTACCTGCGTAATTTCGGTAAAGCGTCTGCACATCGTGCCCTGTTAACTGAGCTACTTCCACCGGATTCATACCTTTATCCAGGGCATGAGAAATCAAGGCATGTCGGGTATTGTAAGGTCTTTGATAATCAATACCTAACTTAGTTAAAATCTTCTGCCATCCTCGTTGGGCAAAGTTTTTTGCATCGATAGGAGCTCCTTTCGGCCCCTTAAAAACTAAATCATTGGGATCACTATTAGCTTGCCTCAATCCTTGAAGCATTGTCTGCAATTTAGACGTCAGAGTGATATACCGAGACCGGTTCGTTTTTGTGGCTTTCTGTTTTCCTTTGACTAAAGCCTCACCAATCCAGATGGTTGAGCAATCCTCAGAGATATGTTTCCACCGTAGGCCCACAACCTCTCCGGTACGGCAACCACTTCCAAAGCGAAACTCCACAAAATTGACGTAATGGCGATAATAACGATTAGCTTTAAATGCCTCAACAATTAATTTTATTTCTGCCTCGGTGAAAGGCTTAGGCATTTGTTTTGGCGGAACCTTAATTCTTAAAGGCATATCTACCCAAGGATTAGATTCAACTAAAGCCTGCTCGATCCCCCACTCCCAGCAAGCCTTTAACAGTCCCAGGCGTTCTCGAATGACAACCTTGGATAAATCTTGAGAGTCATACCAGCTGGTGAATTTTTCGGCCTCGGCTACACTGACTTCAGCAACCGAGCGGGCTTTAAAGAATTCCTTCAAATAGTTCAGCAGTCCACGGTATTTATCCAGGGTGGCCGAAGCGACTGTCTTTGCTTTGTGCCAGATGAATTTGTTGAATAGGCCTGTAACAGTCAGCTGGCTGCGATTGGGAAGCTGCAATTTATAGGCTCGAAGCGTTGGATCGAAATGCCCTGACATCATGTCGAGCTCGATTTGAGACGCTTTGGCCTCTGCCACTCTCCGGTTCGTGATGGTGTCAGGGAGCCCAATAAACAGAAAATAGCGTTCCCCTTTGTAACGCCAGCCCAGACGCAATCGATCTCGGTCGCTGGTCACCGAGACGGTGCCCTTCTTAGCTCTAGCAGTATTAGCCATGGTGAAAGCCCCACTGAGAATGGAGCGAATGGAGGGAGGGAGTCTTTCGATCCATTTTCGATCCAAATTCTAACCAAAATGGCCAAAAGTGGCATAACAGTACCTGGCCGCAGGGACTTAGCGAGGCTCTGAATCATCTTGTTGATGGACGATACAACCCTTGATATGTATAGATTTTAGAAAATGGAGAATAGGGGATTCGAACCCCTGACCTCTGCGGTGCGATCGCAGCGCTCTACCAACTGAGCTAACTCCCCGTCTAGCAATTCATACTAGCCTACATCTTGCCCCAGCCTCAACAGTGATTGCACAGCAGTATAAACCACAGCCCTAGCCTCATAGTGAGACCGAGTATCACGAATATTTTCGGAATTACTGGGGCTTATAGTTCACCTGTTCATAAACAAGTGTCTTTCAAACCGTTTTGGATAAACGTTGAGCTAGTCCTGGATGGCGTAAGTTTAGCTACCCAGCAACAGGTGTTTAAGACGGTTTCTGTCAAAGAAAATTCTCCATCAATCAGCGGTGAGATCGTAGGGGCATTGGCGCAGCTAAGCCAACGGCTTTACAGTTGTTTGCCCGATGCGGGAAAGTTCTTTGCCAGAGATGACCCAGACTCCTTGCCTGAGTTACTGCCTAGTCGCGAAATTTCTGTTAAGGAGGCCTAGTCACGAAATATGCTGACCTTGTTGGCATGCTTCAGTTCTTACTCAGCATGTTGAAATATTCCGCAGGGGGAGTAGACAGGATTCCATAAATTTATTTTCATGGAGTTTAGGGTAATTCATATTCATACTAATCCCTCATCCGCTCACAAGAGTTCAAAGAGTTGCCCTACGTCTAACACAGTTATTTGCTGGGTCAGAGCTAGACAAAATCAGCCAAAATCAGCATGTTCAAAGCTCAAACTTGTCAGATTGAGGTGCGAGGTCTAGCAGAGATGACATATAAGTTACGGCAGGCTTATAAGTTACGGCAGGCTTACTTGACTCTCGACTGCATAGACTTAACCCAGCACCCCACATGTTTGTTCAAGCATCGCTCTAAACCAGTCAGAATGTTGAGTGGTATGTGCTGTGCTTACCCTGTTCAACATCCTGACCTCAGGGATGCTTCTTATTTAAAGCTGTTTAGAGCTACTGCTAGCAGTATTCCCAGCGTCTGATGTTTGAACTGGGATGTATCAGCAAAGCGACTCAAACGCTAGATACAGCCAGAATATCAGGGCTTATGGGGCCATTGTTCAGTTCAAACACTAAGTTTAGCCTTATGGTCACTGTCACTAGGGAACAGTTCCACACCTCACCAATACGGGAGTAGCCAGTATAGGAGTAGCCAGCGGTTGAGCTTCATCACGCTACTAAGGCCACGAGAATTGGATGTCCGTGGCGTTGCTTTAAAGATTGTCTAATTCGTTTTCCCTCTGTCAACTCGTCAATATGCCAGTGATTGAACGCTTATTTGAGGTGGGCTCATTTATACCCCATGGGCATTGCTACCTTTGGAACCCTAATCTGGTGGGGCTGCACCTCGTTTCAGATGCGCTGATTGCCCTAGCTTATTACTCCATTCCGTTAACGTTGGTGTACTTTGTGCGGCGGCGCAAAGATCTACCGTTTAACGCTATTTTCTGGATGTTTAGTCTGTTTATTGTGGCCTGTGGCACCACGCATCTGCTGTCTATCTGGACGCTATGGCACCCAGCCTATTGGCTTTCGGGATCGGTCAAGGCTTTTACCGCGGGGATTTCGGTGTTTACAGCAATTGAACTGGTGCCGATTGTGCCTCAAGCGCTGGCGCTGCCGAGCCCCGCTGCTCTGGAGCAGACTAACCAAGCCCTGCAAGCTGAAATTGCGGAACGCATTAGGGTAGAGCAGGAGCTGAAGCGCTACCAGTCACAGTTAGAAGAGTTGGTGGCGGAACGAACCACACAGCTAGAAGCGTCAAACCGCCAGATGGAGGGCTTGCTTGAGGCGGCGCAGGCGGCGCAAGGGTTGGCTGAGCGATCGCGCACTGAGATCGAACGCTATGCCGAACGGCTAACTTTAGCGTTGGATGCGGCACAGATGGGGTCTTGGGATTGGGATTTGACTACTAATGCGGTGGTGTGGACGCCGACGCAAGAACAGATTTTTGGCTATGAGCCCGGGCAACCCAACCGCACCTATGAGGATTGGAGGTGTCGAGTACACCCCGATGATTTGGCTAAAACAGAGGCGCAAATTGAAGCGGCGATCGCCAACTGTGGTGCTGAGCTTATCTGTGAATATCGCATTGTGTTACCCACGGGTGAGCAGCGCTGGGTTGACACCTATGGCCGCTGTTACCGCGGAGAAGACGGTAAGGCTTTGCGGATGGTGGGTGTGGTGTCAGATACCACCGCACGCCATCAGAATGAGCAAGCCCTGCGCCACAGCGAACAAACTGCTCAGCGGCAGTTTAGCGAAATTGAGGCGATTTACGTCACGACCCCAATTGGGCTATGCGTGCTAGATACCGAAGCACGCTATGTTCGCATTAACCAACATCTAGCCGATATCAATGGCCTCTCAATTGCCGAACATGCTGGACGCACGGTTCAAGAGCTTCTACCAGACATTTGGGACACACTGCAAACCTATTTCTATCGAGCTTTAGAAACAGGCGACCCCATTCTGAACACTGAAATCTGGGGGAGTACCCCAGCGCGGCGGGGCAGTGACCGCGTGTGGCTGGTGAGCTTTTGCCCGATTAAGGACGAGGGTAGCCGGGTTTGGGCGATGAACCTAACGGCGCAAGAAATTACTGAACGGAAGCGAACAGAACGTGCCCTGCAAGAGCGAGCCAGTGAGCTAGTGCAGGTTAATCGGTTGCTGTCAGGTGTTACCCATCAGTTGCGCAAGCGCAATCAAGAACTTGACCAGTTTGCCTATGTGGTGTCACATGATCTAAAGGCACCGCTGCGGGCGATCGCCAACCTATCTGAATGGCTTGAAGAAGACCTAGATAAGAACCTCTCAGACGACAGCAAAGATCTGCTCAACCTGATGCGGCTTCGGGTTTATCGCATGGAGGCGCTCATTAACGGGCTGTTGGAATATTCTCGTGTGGGGCGAGTCGAAACTACCACCAGCGAAGTCAACGTTCAATTGTTGTTAGAAGAAATGATCGACTCTTTAGCACCGCCAGCCGGGTTCAACGTCACTATCGCGTCACCCATGCCCACTTTTAAAGCCAAGCGCATCTTGCTAGAGCAAGTCTTTTCTAACCTCATTAGCAACGGCATTAAGCATCATGACCACACTGCCGGACACATCAGCATTCATTGTGCGGATGGCGGAGAAGATTTCTACGAATTTTGGGTGACGGATGATGGCCCTGGCATCGACGCTGGTTATCACGCTAAGATTTTCACTATTTTTCAAACCCTTAAGCCCCGCGACGAACAAGAAAACACCGGGATTGGGCTATCTATTGTGAAGAAGATTGTGGAAGAAGGCGGCGGCACGATCACCGTCGAGTCAGTACTCGGGCAGGGCACAACCTTCCGCTTTACTTGGCCAAAGTGTCCCAAAGAATGCAAATAGGGCTAACTGCTAGCGATCAAGCACATTGGGTCAAGCACGTTGGGCATTGCTGAATTGTAGATGTTAATTGCACCCATCCTCAACCCCCTTCAGCAAGCTAAGGACATCGCTTATCCTTTAAAACTTTAGGAGAAGCAAACGAGAGATCCTGGCTCATTGCCCTTGAGAGAGGGCTAGGGCGTGTCATCAATTCTGACTACAAGCCTTCTTTCATCAGCATTGCCACGCCCGACTAACAAACAGGCTAGAGGCTATAACCCCTTATTTTTGGGTCAGCCGCAGTCAATTTGCTGAGCTGATTTTAATCCAACCTGAGTTCGGGATAAGCTCAAACCCTTAATGTGCCGTGCGCGATGCGCACGGCACATTAAGGGTTTTGGGACATCGCGCGTCGCGCGATGTCCCAAAACCCTCTTATCCCGAACTGACGTTAATCCAACTTAACTGTTGGAGCCAGATAAACCAGCATGGGTTCTCTGGTTGTTACTTGGTTAGAACACCCGGCTCTAGGTTAAGGAACGGCACGGCCCCGTTGCCCCCTAGCACCTGCGGGAACTTGCCATCCCACTTTTCAATGGCCTGTTTCTGCAATAGCTCGGATGTGAGGGTTTCGCGCAGCAGACGCTGGGCTTCGGCTTGCCCCTTGGCGCGGTTGATGGTGGCTTCGGCTTCTTGCTCGGCTTCGCGCGCTACATAGACTGCCCGCTGGGCTCGCTGCTCAGCTATTTGCTTTTCTTCAACCGCTCTAGAGAACTCTATCGAAAAGTTTAAATCCACCACGCTGGTATCGAGAACGATGATGCCGTACCGGTTGAGCCGCATGCCGAGGGCTTCATCAAAGTCTTGCTTCAGTTCTTCTCGCTTGGTGATGGCTTCTTCTACGGTGCGTCGTGCTGCTGCCACTTTGAAGGATTCTTGCGTTTGGGGCGCAATGATCTTGGACACAATATTTTGCAATGTGCCCTGGGTGCGGCGAATGGTGACCACCTCAATGGGGTCTAGACGGAAGTTGATGGCAAAGCTGGCAGAGAGCTGCTGCAAGTCTTTGGTAGAGCTTTGAGCGGGCACCTCAAATTTCTGCACGGTGAGATCGTATACATCCACCTTGGCGATGAGAGGCGGCTTAACATGCACCCCTTCTAGCAGGACGCCGTCTCTGGCTTTGCCCAAAATGCTCAGCACACCAGCTTCGCCAGGGTTGATGATGATAAAGGAATTCAGACCGATGATGGTCAGCAGTCCCACCAGGCTAAGCACGATGAGGGTAGGAATGCTGGGCTGTTCTTTCATAGGAGAGGTTGAGTTAGATAGGGCGTTTCCCTTGCACCCTAGCACTCTTTGGGCGGCTGATGCGGACATGGTGCTGCTTGAGCGCATGGGAACTGTGCTGCGCTGGAGTGGGGTGTAGCTGGCTATGCTATGCCAGTTTTAGCCCTTCTGCTAGTTAACGTCAGTTCGGGTTAAGAGGGTTTTGGGGCATCGCGCGACGCGCGATGCCCCAAAACCCTTAATGTGCCGTGCGCGTCGCGCACGGCACATTAAGGGTTTGAGCTTATCCCGAACTCAGGTTAGTTAGTGTCTGGCCCGTCGGCTGGCGCTGGAGTGGTGTCGGGGGGCGGCAGCGGCTGGAGGTCGCCCTCGCGTTTGAGCAACACACGGACGTCGAATTGGGTGGTGCGATCGCTCCGAATGGCAGAGGTAATGCCGATCTGACGCATCGCCTCTAGGATTGCATCGCTGCTGCTGCCTGGCAGTTGAGGCAGGAGGGGAATAGGGATAGAACGATTAACCTGGCGCAGCTGTTCCACATCAATTAAAACTCGGCCATTGTAGGCGGCGAGGTCGAGAGATTGAGTTGCAGTCGCGAGGTCACTATCGCTGAGGGGCTGAGCGGGGGCGGGCAGCAGCGCATTCACCACGGATGTCCCCAGGACAAAGAAGGCGGTTCTGCCGTCGAGCCAGCCATGACTGGCCGTGAGGGAGCCAAAGCGCGACACCCAGTTGACGACGGGCTGTCCGCCGATGTCGGCGGCGCTAATTTGATAGCGGTAGCGGTTGCCCATCACATCATCTAGCCGCTTGAGGGTGTTTTCCGTGGTGGGGCGATCGCTCGATTCTGCCATTAACACCAGCCCGGCTTGCTCTGGGGCATTCCCCGAGGCTGCGTTGGGAGAGGGCTCTGGCGCGATCGCCACCAAGGCCAGGGCAAACTCCCCATCCATCCAATTCACAAAATCTTGATCGAGCGCTAGCCCGGTTGAGCCCACGATGGCTTCGTGTAGCGTGTTGGGGTTGAGGGGGTTGCGGGGGTTGGCGACCGGCTGCTGACGGTAGGTCTCCCAAAAGTCTTTGAAGTTGTCGCCTGAGACAACCATGAGCGCATCGTCGGGTAGCAGGTCGAGCAGTCCGCCTGCCTGGTTCGAGACGGTGTGGCGATCGTCTCCCTCTAGCGGCAGCCAGCCCATGCCCCGCAGCCGCAGACCGCTGGCTTCGAGCGATACGGTAGCCGCCACGCCTTGGTTGCGCTGAATGGGCGATAGGCCCAGGAGTGGCGCAGGCTGGGCAGAGCGGGCGATCGCCCACTCTTTCATCCCTGGGCCATTTAGATAGATGCGCGCCAGGGGCTGGGTGGCGGCCACATCGCGCAGGGCTTCGCCATAGGTGGCAATCTGCTCTAGCGATGGCTCGCCCTGGTCGGTATCAATTACCGCGTCGAGGGCAGCAGACTGGTTGGTGATGATCAGGTAGCGATCGCCCAGCAGCATGGCCGCTAGGGTGCGATCGCCATCCACAAACTCTCGAATGGCTTGCCCCCGATAGGTGCGAGAGCTGGCGGTGGTCTGGGGCGGACTCAGGTCTGCTAGGGCTTGCTGCGCCTGCTCAACATCGGTCACGGGGAGCACCGCAAGCAAGGGCCGCTGGGCATCCTGCTCGACAAAGCTAGGCGTCGGCAGTTCGATAATGGCACCCTCGGGCGTGGCGATCTCTGCGCCTAGCTCTGGCTCCCCATCGGCCTCGCCGTCTATAGGCGCGTCTGGCCTGTCTGCTTCTAGACTATCTTCAGACAAGTTGGGATCTTCAGACGAGTCAAGAGACGGTGACGGAGCAACAGGCGGAGATTGCTCTAGTAAATCTTCCGCAGAAGGCAGCAAGGCCAGGGTCACTTCGCTGCCCAGCCAGGCCGCGGTCGCGCGGTCGATCTGCAAACCATTTTGGGTTAACAGGCGATCGCGCCACTGCACCAGTTGCTCATCCAGCACGGCGCGCGAGGCCGGTGTGCCGAGCGCGCGCAGCCGTCGCCATTGGGTGGGGTCGGTGGAAATCGACACCGCCATCAGCGTGGTTTGGGGCAGCACATCCACGCCAGGTGGCACATCTTGCACCGCCACCGTGCGTCGATCTACCAAAAAATAGCCCAAGGCTCCCCCCATGCCGAGGGCGATCGCCCCACCCAACAGCACCGCCCGTATCGTGCGTCGAGAGCGGATTACGGACGCGGGCTTTGATGGGGCTTTTGGATTACGTCGTGGCTGGGGCGATCGCCCGGTGGGCTTTCCCTTTGGTTTCATGGCGGGTCTCCGGTGCATCAGCTAGGGCAGCGCCGCTCGCAACCCAGTGCGGCAGTCGCTCAGTCATCGAGCGCCGCTAATCGCAACTGACGGAAGATTCTGTCAGCCTTGCAGCAGCACCTTGACTCCTATAGTAGGAGCTGCCCTGGCAATTGGTGCAGGGCTCCAGCCGCATTAGCTCAGGGGGTCAGGGGTGAGGCTGGGGGCGATCGCCGCAATCAGCGCCGAATAGTCTGACTCCGCCAACCCAGTCGCACAGGCATCTTCTAGAAGGTGCTGAATGCCCTCTAGGCTATCGGTTCTGATCCCTCCGGCATTCGCCGCCTGCAAAAACAGGCGCGTATCCTTGAGCAAATGCTTTGTTGGAAAGTTGGGCTGATCAAAGCGACGGTCTACCATGCGCGATAGTTTCTTATCAAAGGTCGGTGCATAGAGGGCACTTTGCCGCAGAATATCCATAAAAATATCTTCATCTACGCCCTGCTGCTGCACCAGGCTCAGGCTTGTGGCAAAGGCCGTTGTTAAGGAAGCGATGAGCTGATTCAGCGCGAGCTTTAGTGTTGCAGCCGCACCCACGTCGCCAATCCACTCCGGCGTGCCCAATCGCTGCAGCAGCGGCAGGCACAATTCAAACAAGTCAGGAGACCCACCCACCATAATTTGCAGCGTGCCTTCTTTGGCTTGGGGAATGCTGCCGAGCACGGGCGCTTCCAGGTAGTCGCCCCCGTGGTCGGCAACGGCAACGGCCAGTTCGCGGCTTTCGCGGGGGGCAATGGTGCCCATCTGCACCACGATGCATTGGTCTAGGGCAGAGCGGGCCGACTCTGTCAGCAGCACGGCGTCAAGGGCAGGGCGATCGCTCACCATCAGCAGCACCACGTCGCAGGCTTGCAGCACTGCCGCCGCAGAGGGGGCGATCGCCGCACCCAAATCCTGTAGCGTCGCCAGTTTTCCCGGTGTCCGGTTATAGACCAGCAATGACTCTACCCCCGATGCCAGCAGCCGCTGCGCCATCGGCAGCCCCATCAGCCCCGTCCCGATTAGTCCTACGGTTAGATCTGTCATGGCATTCATCCAGCCTTCAAGTTGGGTCTGCGTCGGCCTCTAGGAGAGGTGCATTTTGAGCACTGAGCGAGGCGCACGCCGCACATAGCAGCGGATAGTATCGGCCCCGAGCTTGCTCATCGCCTCATAGCGGTGACAACCCGAAAAGCCATAGTACTGGCCCTCAACTTCTAGCACATCAATCGGCTCTTGCTGCCCAATCTCGCGAATAGACTCCATCAAAGCCAACACTTTGGCTGGGTCGTTTTGACGAAGCAAAGGACGACGAATTTGGTTTAAGGGAATATCAACAACACGCATACACAAGACTCCACAGCCTGACTTACAAGGATGAACAAGAGGGGCGATCGCCCCTCTCACTTCCTAAAGTGTAGTCGTTATGAGTTTGTTTTGCAAGAGTTACGGATTGCCATCTGGCGGCGAATCTCGCTCTAGCAGAACGCGAATGCGCTGCAGCTCCGTCAAAATGCTGCGCAAGAGTTCCTGCGTCGCCGTTTCAGCAGATTCCCGCACCTCAATTCGCACCTGTTTAATGCCAAGCTCATCCCCCGCAAAACGACTCACCTCATTGGGGTGAAACATCAGCGCCTCCTCCTTGTTCTGGCGCAGCTCAGGATTAAGCTTGGTTGGGTCGTAGGGAGGGTTGAGTAAATCGGGGTCGGTATTGGCATAGCGATAGACCGAGGCGCGCGATCGGTTCAGCACCTTTTGCACCGCCTCAATCGTCATCAACCCCTCAGAATTGGTTGATACTTCTACATCCATAGCTTGCTCATGGGGCATCAACTGCGGGTCTTAATAGCACTACTTTTAATAGGTCTACTATAGAAGCCTAAAACCCCCAGTAGCGCCGTGGCCCAGTGTCTAAATGCACCACATTAGGTAGATTGCTATAAATGCCAATGCCCCCATTCCACCAAGGAAACACAGCATTAGCAACGGCCCGCCCGCTAAGCCCAGCCACCTGCAAATCAGCCGCTCTACCAAACAAATGTTGACTGCGAGACGCCCCCCCCACTGCTGCATTCACATCTGGCGGACGGTACCAAGAATTGACCCGAAACGGACGGCCAATCTGATTGCGTGCCCGCTGCAGCTCTCGCGCTAAGGTTACAATATCGCGGGCGATCGTAGCATTGGCAGGAATGCGCGCGCCATTGCGGGTTGCCTCGCCCCAAGAAAAATTGCCGTTGGGGATAATCGGCTGTCCGGTAAAGACCCGGCCAATCCCCGGCACCTGAAACGGAGTTCCCGGAAAGGTGGACGGCGGTGGTGCGGGTGGGCGGGGTTGAGGATACACCACGCGGTTGTCTAGCAATACCTGGGCATGCTGGTCAAAGACATACCAGGTATTCAAGCCGTTGATATTATCTTTGGGATACTTAATCGAGAAGCGAATGTGATTGTTAAAGGAGCCAGAGGCATCGGCAAAGGCATAGCTCCCCACAATGAGGTTGGTGCCACTCGTCACTGACACCCGTTCGTTAGCCGGAAGCTGAGACGATTGCAGCGGTCGCCGCTTAAACACCGTGTTTTCAGTAATCTTCAGCACAAAGTCGCTGGGTTCAATTTTGGGATAAACGACATCACCATCGAACTCAACAAAGGCATGGAATTTGTAAACATACCAAGAGCTTCGCTCTTGCAAAAAGTCGCTCTCATTGCGGATGGCAATCCGCACATGATCATTAAAATCACCTAGCCGATCTGAATAGGCATAGGAGTGCAGCAAAAACCGTCGCCCCTGAGGCACACTCACAGTTTCACCAGGGGCCAGCACCGACGATTGCAGTGGTCGTTGCTTGAACACTGTCCCTTGCACTACTTCTAGAATTGGCGTCGACGATTGATCCTCATGGGGATAAACCACCACCCCGTCAAATTCTACCTGTGCGGCAGAGCTGTGGATAAACCACGTGTTAAACCCTTGAATGCTACGACCGAGCAGCGCAAATTTGATATGCCCGTTGAAATCTCCGTCGGCATCGGCATAGGCATACGACTGAATTTCGTAGACAGTGCCCGCCCTAACGTTGTGGCGCTCGTTATTGCTGAGCTGTACCAGCGGCTCTGCGCGGAGCTTGAACTGGGTGTCGCGGTTAATTCGTAAGGTGCGCTTTACCATAAGGTCTTCTCGGGTTGGAGCTGGTTGATGCAAGGTAAGCAGAGGGTTGCAGCACTGGGGCTGGTCGAGTTTCCACAACAGATCTCACCATAGTAGAGCCAAATGATAGAGCAGAGGATAGGTATAGAGCCCCTGCGTTACCCAGGTTGTAGACTTCACCACATCGTTCCTATATGGAATAAGGCTAAGACAAGTAAGCGCTGTCGTCACGGGATGAGTGGCTGTCGCGCTGAGGAGCGATCGCACAACTCTAGTGCGTTTCGGCACCGCCTGGTTGAAATTTAGTCTGCTCTACAGGTGTCTTTTTTAATCCCTTGTTTCTTATACACCAGATACATTAAACCAGCTTTGTAATTTCGTTATTGCTGGTTTTAAGGATATGACCCAACAGCCCCCAGTATGAGCCGCTATTTTTAGCCCTTCCGATACAAGCAGCACCAAATACTAGAACCTGTGCTGGAGCCAGTGCGAATTGCTGATTGCATGGGGAATCATTGCGGGTTGCAGCCACGCGATGGATGTTACATACAAGAATTTAAGAGTTCGCGCATCAAAAGCTCCCGTAAAAATGCATAAGTCCGCATAGAACTCCATAGAACCGCATAAAAAAGGAGGGTGCGTTAAACGCGCCCTCCTTTTCCATACAGTAAATCTGTCGGTAATCACGTTGCAAATCACATGTGTGCTACCTGCAACGCTGTTCGCAACGTGATTGGTAGCTGCATGACGAACCAATCATCAAAGCTAATCACATCGTTAGGCTGCAACAGCCATGAACTGCCTGGTTTGATTCTTCAATTGGACTACTTCAACTCGAATCAATTAAACCGTTGTGCTACGGGTAAGCATGCTCCACAGCCAGATGGCGATGATAGCACCCAACACGGCCACAATCACACCAGGGATGCTGAGGGAAGTCGCTGTAAAGGCCAGCGACCCTTCAGTGAGCAAGGTTACCAACGTCCCCCCAATGAATGCACCCACGATACCTAGTAGCATCGTACCCAGGATGCCGCCACCCTGACGACCGGGAACAATGGCCTTGGCGATCGCACCAGCCAGCAGACCCAAAATGATCCAAGCGATAATGTTCATAATTTTGTTAAACCTCGAAACTTCAACACTAATGAAAGAATATCAAGAATGGTCGGGTGAATTAATCCGTCAGAAGAGATATCTCAGTTCATCAAAAGGCTAATGAATAATCTGACGAACTAATCAAAAGGATGACACAGCTCGGCAGGATACGATTAGCTGAAGCCTGCTTGGCACGTGAATTAGAGTGTTTCGTCTAGTGAGCGCTACAGAGATATATGCCCTCATTACATCTGATTATAATGCTAAAACGGCAAGCGTAAATCGAGCTTGATTGCTAACATTCGTACGCAAAACGTTGCAATGATGCAGCCCAGCATAGCAAGAGTGTTGTCTAGCCTGATATCTCGCAGCAGCACATATACAAACGCGCCCAGCAAGGCACACACGGCATAAAGCTGAGTGCGAATGAGAAAAATCTGCGGCACTTCTGCAAAAAACACATCCCGAATCACACCGCCAAAAGTTGCGGTGATCATGCCCATAACAGGGGCTACGTAGCGGTGGGTGTTGTAAGTGAGCGCATAATAGGTGCCGAGATAGCTAAACAACCCCAGCCCTAATGCATCTAGCACAATGATGAATCGACGGGTGCGGCGATCGCCCTGAAGCGGAAAAGCCACCGCAACCACCGCCGTGATCAGGACAGTAACGATATAGATCGGGTGCTGTGTCCAATAGAGGGGATGGCGATCGAGCAGCACATCGCGCAGCGTCCCACCGCCAAAGGCCGTGACAAACCCAATCACAAGCGACCCAAAGAAATCGAGATTGCGTTTGCGTGCTTCGACAACACCGCTGAGCGCAAACACAAACACGGAGGCCCATTCCACCCCCAACAGCACCAGTTCACGAGTCATCTGCGGTACGTAGACAAGCCGACCAAGACAGGGGTGTGTACCGTAGATACTGCATCACACCGTTCTGACTTTACCGCAGGACTTGGCACCCTGTTCGTGGTCTAGACGGATTCGCTCAGATTCGCTGAGAGTGCCTGGGTTCGGCAAGTAGGGTTGTGGAATCCACCGTGACGCGAGGGTGCTCCACCTGTTCCACACCGTCAGTACTCATCCGCGCTGCGGGCACGCGTAGTGATGATGAAAAGGCCACTGATCAAACGTAAGATCGAGGCTTAACTCCTGAATATGAGTCGGTTTAGCGTTGATTTAGCCCACCAGTGCGGGGCTAAATCAACGCTAAACCGTACTGCCCGCGTCGCAGGCAGTACGGTTTTAAGCATTTGCCGAACTGGCATTAACTTGAACGCAGCCTGATCCAACCCAGGCCGTGAATTCAGCGGGTCTTAGCGTCCTCAACTCAGGATGATTGCAGGGAGTCAACGATCGCCTTAACCCTTTAAAGGCATTAGTTCACTGCGACAACGGTGGCAGGCAGATTAGATTGACTGAGCCGTTGTATCATGGCTTCTGCGGCGGGGCGATCGCGGAACAGACCTGCCTGCATCACCACCTGACCATTAACCACCGTGCGAAAGGCATCAGGAACTACCGAACGAATGCGCTGTTGCGCTGTGGGGCTGCTGTCATTCACAACGACGCGATAGCTAAAGCCCAAATCTGCGGCTAGGCGCGGCGAAGAAAACTGGGGCGTGCCTGAATAAACGGGAGCGGCATTGCCCCAAGAGCCTTGGTTAACGCCCACAGAGGGCAGCGTTCCGGGGGTGTGGCCGGTGGGAGTTGGGGGCGCACCCGGCACGGGCAGCACTGCAATATCTCCAGGGCGGGACACAGCAGGCGGAGGCGGCAGCGGCGACCCTGCCATAGGCGGCGTAGTTGGCGTAGGCCGTGTCACCACAATCGAGGCAGGCGGCGGGGTGACGGGCGATGGGGTGGGCCGTGTCACCACAGTCGAGGCGGGCGGTGGCACGGGAATGTTGATGGGTGAGCCTGCGGTGGGCACGCGAGGCGGATTAGCCGCAACGGGCGCAGGGCTCGGTTGGGCTGGGATGGGCCGAGACGCAATGGGCGCGGGGCTGGGTTGGGCTGGGGCGGGCCGAGACGCGACTGGAGCTGGGGTGGGCGTGCTAGGTCTCCCGGTCGCCGAAGCTACCAGTGTGGGCAGGGCGGTGTCGTTGGTGAGGTAGACATGCCCTAACTGCTGGCCGTTATAAACTCGGCGAGTAAGGCGCCAGCCGGAGTTTAGCTGAATTTGCCCAAAGGTGCTCGGGACGCTGCTAGTGCGACCCACTTCGAGGCGGTGAGAGTTGTCACTGGGCACCGCATAGAGTACGACAGCATTGCTCACGCGTTCGGTTCGCAGGCTATAGCGCAGTCCCAAATCTTGGCCTGCGACGCGAACAGAATAGCCGTTGCGGTCGGTAGCGCGGGCACAAATTCCGGTGAAGTCAAAGTTGAGCAGAAGCGGTTCTACAGTGCCGCCACTTGTTCGCCAGCAAGCGCGATCGCCCCTGACCTGTTCCAAAATTGTAGGGCGACTGCCGCCAGCGGTAGCCATCACGACAAATCGACTTTGATCAACTTCTGCACTCGCAAATGTGGCCGCTGCGGCTGCGCTAAACACGCCACCGGCTCCTAGCCCTACTGCTGTTAATGCGGTGAGACTCAACCAGCCTGTCGGTTTCATAATTTCTCTCGTCTTTGATGATTGATAGGGTGAGGCATTGTGGCAGATTCCCTGAGATTCAGCCGATTGGGGGATGGCTACGCATCATACTTCCATTCGGGTTTGACCTGATCCGTGCATTTTTTTAAGGGAGCACATAAATTTATGGGCATCCGGTGCACTGGGGCCGAGTGGCGCGATCGCCCGACACGGTATTCCTCTGTTCAACCCCCAGCAGCACCCCAATCTACGGTGTAAAGTGCGATGCAAAACCTGGCCCCAAGCGAATGCCGGAGTGCCGATGGTCTGGAGCGTTAGTTGAGGAAAAGCTACGGCTTTAGCCTACGCATCGTTGCACCGGTCAGCGCTGATCTACGGTTGACGATGCGTGAGTTGGCCTGTTAACTATTCGGACGGGGCGATCGCCCAAAAAGTTTCAGAAAAGGATGAACGCCCCGAAATCGGATCGTTTGGATGCGGTTGGAGCGCTATGTAGCGCTATGTGCGGAACACATCGTTGAACCAGCCACCCCAATTGCGCAAGAAAAAAAGCACCCTGTAGGGTGCTTTTTTGAGGGGATGCTAGTACTCTGCGGCATAAGTCTTGCCACCTGTAGACCCTCATCCCCCAGCCCCTTCTCCCAACTTGGGAGAAGGGGAGCCAGATTCAAAGTCCCTCTCCCAAAAAGGGAGAGGGATTTAGGGTGAGGGCCAACGGGGTGGAAATTTACGCCGAGCGGTACTAGAACGTTAATCCTCAATCAAATTGATTCAACGGCTAGTCCAATCATAGCTAGCCACGATCCACAGACTCGCCCTAAAACCGCGTCAAAATGTAGAGCAGCGTAAAGAGCACAATCCAAATAATGTCAACGAAGTGCCAATAAATCTCGGCCATCTCTACGCCAGTGTGGTGCGAGCTAGAGTAGTGCCCCGAACGGCGCGATCGCCACAGCACGCCTAGAATCAGACAGACGCCGATAAACACATGCAGACCGTGGAACCCCGTCATTAAGTAAAAGCAGTTGGCGAATATATTTGACTTGAGCCCATAGCCCAAGGTGGCATATTCATACACCTGGCCGGCCAAAAACACAATGCCCATCACCGCCGTCACAATGTACCAAAGGCGTAACCCCTTCACATCATTCTTTTTCACCGCTGTGTCGCCCAGGTGAATCACAAAACTGCTCGATACCAGAATGACGGTATTGATTGTAGGCAGCAATAGCTCGACCTCGGTGCCTTCGGGCGGCCATTGAGCCGCCGCCCCTCGCAGCAGCAGGTAGGTCGCAAAAAACCCACCAAACATCAGCGACTCTGACGCTAAAAACGTCAGCAGCCCCCATACCCGCAGGTCGGGATGCGCCTCGTGCTCGTGGGCGATCGCCTCGGCTGGCATCGCGCCATCGATGAGAACTTCAGAGGTTTCAGAGGGAACAGTTGAACCTTGCATAGCGTTGTAAAAGTGGTTGAGACAAAAGTATTCAATGGCTAAGCCAGAGCAATGGGCCGCTCGCTCAGCCTTTCATTAACTGCTGTGAGGGGCGATCGCCTCCTCCACAGGCTCGACCTGTCCATTCAACCCCACATTCATGCCGTAATCATAAGGGCCATGGGTCACCACCGGCAGCACCTCCCAGTTTTCAACAATCGGGGGCGAATCCGTCGTCCACTCCAGCGTCAGCGCATTCCAGGGATTTCCGCTCGCCTTGGGTCCCTTAGACCAGCTCCAGATCACATTAAACAAAAAGGGCAGGATAGAAAACGCCAACACAAACGCGCCAAAAGTACAGAGTTTGTTCAGCGCCTCAAACTGGGGATCATACATCGCAACGCGGCGGGGCATTCCGTGCATTCCCAACTGGTGCATTGGCAGAAAGGTGATGTTCGTGCCGATAAAAGTCAGAACAAAATGGACACGCGCCCAGGTTTCATTCATCATCCGCCCTGTGATTTTGGGGAACCAGTGATAGATCCCCGCATACAAGCCAAACACTGACCCACCAAACAGTACATAGTGAAAGTGCGCCACCACATAGTAGGTATCGTGCACATGCACATCAAAGGGAGCCGCTCCCAGGGTGACCCCGCTCAGGCCGCCCAGCACAAACATTGACAGTAAGCCTACGGCAAACAGCATGGCGCCGGTGTAGCGAATTTTGCCACCCCACAGCGTTGCCACCCAGCTAAAGATTTTCACCCCTGTGGGCACCGCCACAATTAGTGTAGAGATGGTGAAAAATAGACGCATCCAGGGCGGGGTGCCGCTGGTAAACATGTGGTGCACCCACACAAACAGGCCAAGCAGGCAAATCGCCAAGCTGGAATAGGCGATCGCCTTATAGCCAAAAATCGGCTTGCGAGCGTGAACCGGAATCACCTCTGACATCACGCCAAAGATGGGCAAAATCATCAGATACACTGCCGGGTGCGAGTAAAACCAGAACAAGTGCTGATAAATCACCACGTTGCCGCCCTCTTCGGGCTTAAAAAACGAGGTGCCAAAATTGATATCAAACAACAGCAGCGTGAGGCCAGCCGCCAGCACGGGGGTAGACACCAGCGCCAGCACCGACGTTGCCACCATCGACCAGCAATATAGCGGCAGCTGATCCCAGCGCATGCTGGGCACCTTCATGAAAAAGATGGTGATCAAAAAGTTGACCGAACCCAAGATGGAGGAGGAACCCACCAACACCAACGCCAAAATCCACATGGACTGGGCCGTATTAGCCGTGATGGCGCTCAAAGGGGGATACGAGGTCCAGCCCGATTGAGCCCCACCAAAGAAGAAGCTGCCCAGCAGCAGCGCTCCCGCTGGCGGGTTGAGCCAAAAGGCGATCGCATTCAGCTTAGGAAACGCCATATCGCGCGCACCCACCATCAGCGGCACCAAAAAGTTACCAAAGCCCCCAATCGCTGCGGGCACCACCCAAAAGAAAATCATGATGGTGCCGTGGTTGGTCAAAAAGGCGTTGTAGAGCGCGGGGCTGATAAAGTCGGGATCTGCTGTGGCCAGCTCCGTCCGCATAGCGACCGCCATTAGCCCACCTATCAGATAAAACACAAAGGCCAGCACCAGATACTGAATGCCAATAACTTTGTGATCAATGTTGAACGTAAAGTAGTCGTACCACTTCCAGGGTTCGTGGACGTGGGCTGGGGTAGCAATCACGCCAGTTTCGACGGGGACTTGTGCTTGCGCCATAACTCTAAAAAATGTCTAAAAGGATCGAGCGAGGGAGTTTAAGAAAACTCAATGGACGAAAATGAACGGGGCTTAACGCAGCCGCTAAGAGGCTGAGTCAACCTCAGACGCAGGGGGATGGAGGTGGGCGATCGCCTCAGGCGTAATCCCCATCTCGGCCACATAGGGCTGCAAGAAGTCGCCCGTCGGCAGCATAGATGAATTCTTTGACAGATTGGCTGCAACCACATCTGGCGAGGTCTCGGCTTGAGCAACCTGATTTTCCTCTAGCCAGGCATCGTACTCGTCTTGAGTATGCACGATAACCTGCGATCGCATGCCGCCATGATAGCTACCACACAGTTCTGCACAAACCACTGGATAGGTTCCCACCTTTGTAGCCCGAAAGCGCAGCCCAGTCTGCTGCCCCGGCAAGGCATCCTGCTTTAACCGAAACTGCGGCACCCAAAACGAGTGAATCACGTCCTGTGCCGTCAGATCGAGCTGCACATCTTTGCCCACGGGGATATGCAGTTCTCCCGTCATGATGCCGCTATTGGGATAGTTAAACAACCAGGCATACTGCATACCCGTCACCGCCACCGTTACGTCGGGCGCGTTCCCCATCATTGAGGTGCCAGCTCCAAAGCCATACTGTGGGTCAAAGTCAGCGGCTTCAGCCTCGGTCATGGCCATCAGCGGCATTGTGTCGCCTCCAATGGATTGCCCATCAGGACTGGGAGCCTGCGCCACCACCGCAGCCGCATGCTGATGCCCCATCATCGGGTGACTGCCAGGGGACAAGCCTCCCATTTCCTGAAACACTTCTACGCTGTAAACCCCAATGCCGATCACTAACACAGCTGGGATCGCTGTCCACAAGGCTTCGAGGGGCAAGTTACCATCTACTGGAATGCCGTCCGTGTCGTCTCCGGCACGCTGCCGATAGCGAATCATGAACCAGATGATCATGCCCTGCACCACGATGAACAGAGCGGTGCTGATCACCATCATGACGTTAAACAACTCATCCACCAGAGGCGCTTGCTCCGATGCTTGCTCAGGCAATAGGCCGTGGTTATACCCCAGCCAGAGACTTGCCAGAGTAATGACAACCCCAGCGATGAGTGTAAGGAGCGGTGCTGGAATTTGCTTCATGAAGAGAAACTCAACAATTCAAAACGTTCAAACAAGTAGCGGCTCTCTGCGTAACCGGATGCGCACCAGGGCCTGACCAATCGAGAACAAACTAAAACCCTTGACTAGCGCAATCCAAACTCAGATAGCGCTTAAATAGCTCAACCTAGGCTCAATTTAGCAGTACTCAATCGAGCCATTAATTTGCAGTCTCGTCTCAATTGATAGAAATTAATCAGGTGACTGTTTGGCTATTTCACACACGATTATGCAATCCGCAGCGCTACACCTGCCCCTCTGTAATATCATCCAAATCCAAGTCGTGGAGGAAACTTATGATTTGTTTTACATCTTGAGGGGGATGGAGTGATGATGGCGCAATCAATTTGACCTTTGATGCAATGCTATACAGATAGGGTTGATTTTAGGACTGCACTTCGTAAATGCAGTTGTGTTGTAACGAACAAAATCGCGTTGTCATCCTCATGCATCGCTGAAATCTTTTCGATGCTAACGCGATCCCCAAGGCTCTACCGGGAGGGTGAGGCTTTTGTTGCAATCTGCAATCTTTCCTGCTTCTTAAGGCTGGCGGCTAGGGCAATATGGCGTCTGGGCAGCATCTGGGCAGCATCTGGGCAGCATCTGGGCAGCATCTGGGCAGCATTTGGGCAGCGTCCTGAACTTATCCAGAAAACTGCTGAGCGTAGAAGCGGGCATAGCGGCCCTGCTGCAGGATTAAGGCGTCATGGGTTCCAGATTCGACCACTTGGCCCTGTTCGAGCACCAGGATGCGGTGAGCCCGGCGCACTGTGGCCAGTCGGTGGGCAATGATAAATACAGTGCGATCGCACATGAGTCGTTCCAGCGCCTCTTGCACCAGCGCTTCTGATTCAGAGTCGAGGGCTGAGGTGGCTTCATCCAGAATCAGGATGCGGGGATTGAGCAGCACAGCTCGGGCGATCGCCAAGCGCTGCCGCTGCCCACCCGACAAATTGACACCCCGCTCGCCGACCCAGGTGTGGTAGCCCTGGGCAAATTGGGTGATGAACTGGTGAGCGTTGGCAATGCGCGCCGCCTCTTCCACGGCGTCTAGTTCAAACTCTGGCTGCCCAAAGGCAATATTCTGGGCAATGGTTCCCGAAAATAAAATGCTCTCTTGGGGCACAATGCCAATCTGGCGACGCAGACTGCGCAGCGTAACCTGGCGAATATCCACCCCATCCACCCAAATGGTTCCCCCTTGGGGATCGTAGAACCGGGGCAACAGATTGACCAGGGTGGTTTTGCCCGCACCCGAGGCACCCACAAGGGCGATCGCCTCTCCCGGCTTAGCCAGCAGGTTGAGGTGGCTCAACACGGGCGCTCTTGGCTCATAGCCAAAGCTGACATTCTGGTATTCCACCTTGCCCGTCACGCGAGGTAGGGCGATCGCCCCGGGCAGCTCCACCACCGCAGGCTCGAGATCCAGTAGTTCAAATATGCGATCAACCGAGGCTTCTCCCTGTTTGAACTCGTTGTAGTTTTCAGTCAGGTGGGCGATGGGGTCAATCAGCCAGGCCACTGCCACAACAAAGCTCCCGAACGCCTCGCCCGTTAGATTCCCCGTCGAAATTTGCCAGCCCCCCAGCAGCAGCAGCAGCAAAATGCTGAGGGTTTGCAGAAATCCCACCACGGGATACTGCACCGCCTTAATCCAAGCGGTGGCATACTTGGCACGGCGATTGCGCTCGGCCTCTTGACCAAATCGCTGAATCTCAAAGTCCTCTGCTGCAAAGGCGCGAACCAGGCGAATGCCGCTAAATACCTCGGTTAATAAAGACGATAAATCTGAGACCAGGTTTTGGCTTTTGCGAGAGGTCGCCATCAATTGCTCGCCAAACCAGCCAATCAGCACCGCCATTAGCGGTGCAACTACAATGCTGGCTAGGGTCAACTGCCAGTTGAGATAAATCATGTAGCCAAACACAACGATTAGCTGCAACAGGCAGGGCACAAAGTCGTGAAAGACTTTGTTAATGACTTCGCCAATGCGGTCGATGTCTTCTGTGAGGCGATAGGTGAGATCTCCGGTTTGCGCCCGCTCAAAGTAGCTGAGGCTGAGGCGTTGCAGATGGGTGTAGGTGCGCTGGCGCAGGTCAAGGGCGATCGCCAGCGCCGCCCGTGCCATCAGAGAATCTTGCCCATACTGGGCAATTTTTTGCACCAGAAAAATTGCCGCTACCACCGCAGATAGCAGAACCAAGGTGCGGAGGTTGCCCCCAACCAGCGCAGACAGCAGCTTGCCAGCCAGCCATGCCGTCAGCGGCCAGGCAGCTGTAAACACTGCCGTACACATCAGCGCCAGGGTAATGGTGCGCCCCTGCGGTCGCAGCAGCGGCAACAGCCGCCTGTAATTAGAACGTTGCGTTAGGTCTCTAGCCAATGTCTAGTCAGCGGGCTGCCAATTTGTAGCCAAATATCCCGTTCTGCTAGGCTATCAGCTTTCGAGAGCAATCCGGCTATCCTGCTAGTAAACTGAGCAAAATGGGCATCCTAATAAGAATTATTGAGATGCTATAGTCATCCCCAAGCCTCAGGGTGTCAGGGTCTGCCCGCGATGATCGCTCGTCCCTTCGTCAACAGTCGGCTCTAGGCAGCGGCCTTTGCCCTGCGTTATGCGACTGCATCGTTCACCCACATCCGTTCTATACCATTCATGCTGTCATGGTAAGCTCCATCGGTTCCGCTCAGTCCGTGGATGCTGCGGAAACCCTCCCTGGCTATCAATTAATCGAATTGCTTTATGAAGGGCCACGCACGCTGGTCTATCGAGGGCAGGATCTCTCTGCCGACCAGCCGGTCATCGTCAAACTCCCTCGACAAGAGTTCCCGTCGCTGGCAGACCTAGTGCAGTGGCGCAACCAATATACAGTCACGCAGATCCTCAACGCTAGCAATGCACCGGGCATCATCCGCTCGCTCGCGCTGGTTCCATACCGCAACAGCTATGCCCTAGTGCTAGAAGACTTTGGCGGAATATCGTTGGGGCATTATCTGGCCCTGGCTTCAGCAACCAGTAGCTCCGCTCAGTTGCCTATTGCCGAGGTGCTGGCGATCGCCCAACAGCTCTGCATCAGCCTGCACCAGCTTTATACACACCGCATCATCCACAAAGACATCAAACCTGCCAATATTCTGATTCACCCCGACACCAAGCAGGTCAAACTCACCGACTTCTCGATCGCCTCACAGTTGCCCCGCGAGACGCAGGAACTGCAGAGTACCCAACTGCTTCAGGGCACCCTTGCCTACCTCTCGCCCGAGCAAACCGGACGCATGAACCGAGGCATTGACTACCGCAGCGACTTCTACTCTCTGGGGGTCACATTGTTTGAACTGCTCACAGGGCAGCTGCCCTTCCCCACTCATGACCCCCTCGACTTGATTCACAGCCACCTGGCCAAACATCCGCCTTCCATTCACGAGCTGCGGCCCGAGGTGCCTGAGGTGCTGTCAGATATTGTAGCCAAGCTGCTGGCAAAAACGGCAGAAGACCGCTACCAGAGTGCATCAGGCCTGCAAGTTGACCTCCAACACTGCCTAGAGGCATGGACTGCTACGGGCACCATTGCGCCTTTCTCCTTAGGCAGCACCGATCAAGGGCATAACTTCGTCGTTTCAGAAAAGCTCTACGGGCGTGAGGCAGATGTCACGGCCCTGCTCAACGCCTTTGACCACATGGCAGGAGGCCTCGAACTCGCAGAGTCTGCCCTGACACGGCAACTGGTTCTCGTTGCGGGGTTCTCAGGCATTGGCAAAACCGCCGTAGTCAACGAGGTGCATAAGCCTATCCTGCGGCGACGGGGCTACTTTATTAAGGGGAAATACGACCAGTTTCAGCGCGATATTCCCTTCAGCGCTGTGGTGCAGGCCTTTCGAGACTTGATGGCGCAGATTTTGGCTGAGTCAGATGCGGCGCTAGAGCAGTGGAAGCAGCGCATCCTCAATGCCGTAGGCGACAGTGGGCAAGTCATTATCAACGTGGTTCCAGAGCTAGAGCATATCATTGGCCCTCAACCGCCCGTGCCTAACCTGACGGGAACGGCGCGGCAAAATCGATTTAACCGAGTGTTTCAGGGCTTTGTTCAGGTATTTGCGACAGCAGAGCATCCCCTGGTGATCTTTCTCGACGACTTGCAATGGGCAGATGTCGCCTCTCTGCAACTGCTGAAGCTATTGCTAAGCGAGCAGGAGGGTGGCTGCTTGCTGATGATTGGGGCCTACCGCGACAACGAAGTGTCCCCTGGGCATCTGCTAACCCTTAGCCTAGACGACATGCGTCGATCTGGGATCACGCCTCAGATCATCACGCTGCAGCCGCTCACAGAACCGGACGTAAACTGCCTGGTGGCAGACACCCTCAACACCGCTCCAGATCAGACGACTGCGCTAACACACATCATCTATCAGACGACCCAGGGCAATCCTTTTTTCACCAGTCAATGTCTGAAGGCGCTGCACGCAGACCACTACATTCGGTTAGACGCCACGACGCAAACCTGGGTGTATGACCTCCCTACGATTCAGCAGCTCGTGCTCACGGGTGACGTGGTGGAATTTATGGCGCAGCAGTTGCAAAAGTTGCCGACTAAGACCCAGGCGGCGATGCAGTTGGCGGCCTGCCTGGGTAATCAGTTTGATCTAGATACATTGGCGATCGCCGCTCAGCAGTCTGAGTTTTCCATTGCAGCCACCCTGTGGCCAGCCTTAGAAACGGGGCTAATTGTGCCCACGAGCGACAATTACAAAATCTATCAAGACAGCGGTTTAGAAGAGGCTCTCGATCGCACCCCTGTCGATGCAGCAAACCCGGCCCCAGCCAGCTCAGCGGCCAACCCCACCTATCGGTTTCTGCACGACCGGGTGCAGCAAGCCGCCTATGCGCTGATTCCATCGGCGCAGATTCAGGCGACCCATTTAACCATTGGGCAGCGGTTGCTGGCCCAAATTGCTAGAGCAGAGCGGGGCGATCGCTGCTTTGAGATTGTCAACCAGCTAAATCAGGGCGTTGGCCTGATGACCGACGCGCAAGAGCGGCAGAACTTGGCGCAGCTCAACTTGACAGCAGGACGAAAAGCCAAGGCCTCGACCGCCTACGCCACCGCCCTCCGCTACTTTCAGCAAGGGATTGAATGCCTGCCGCCCACCGCTTGGGAGCAGGTCTATCCCTTGGTGCTCAACCTCCATAGTGAGGCCGCAGAAGTGGCCTACCTCCACACCGACTATGAGCAATCGGCAGCACTAGTGGCCGTAATCGAGCGCCACGCCCGCGACACCCTAGATCAAATTAAGGTGTATGAGCTCAAAATTCAGTTCTACTTGGCGCAGCTCGAAATGACGCAGGCGCTAGAAGCGGGGATGGCGGCACTGCACACCCTCCACTTTCCCATTGCGAATGAGTTGGGGTGGGATCATCTCGCGGTATCGCTGCCCCAGGTAGAAGATCTCGATCAGTGCCCCCTCATGACCGCTCCCCACCAGTTGGCGGTGCTGCGAATTCTCTCGGCGCTGACCACAACCGCCTATCAGACCCAGCCTGAGTTCTTCGGCTGGATTGTGCAAACTCAGTTTCGGCTCTGCGTAGAGCAGGGGCATTCGGCCTTGGCTCCGTTTGCGTATATTGCCTATGCCTGGCTCTGCGGTGCTATTAACGAAGTGGAACGAGCGCACCAGGCTGGGCAAGTAGCGATCGCCCTGCTCGACCAGTGGGATGTAAAAGACAGTCGCATTCTGCACCTATTCGAAGCCTATGTGCGCCACCGCAAAGAGCACGCTCGCGCCACCTTCAGCAAGTTTCAAGACTCCATCCACATGGGGCTAGAAACCGGCAACCTGGAGTACGCCACCTATTCTGCAATGAACGTCAGCGCCTATCGGTTGTTTAGCGGTGAGCCCCTCGACGAGGTGCGGCAGGCCCAGGCGCAGTCCATGGATGTGCAGCGGGTGTGCAAGCAAGAGTTTCAGCTCACTTATAATCAGCTATGGCAACAGGTCACCCTAAACCTCCAAGGCGAGGCGGCCGATACGTGCCTGCTGGTCGGCCAGTGCTTTGATGAAACCGTCATGCTCCCTCGATGGCAGGCGGCACAAAACCACCAGTCGCTCTGCGCCTATCACCTGTCCAAGCTGATTCTGCACTATCTGTTTGGCCACGGGGTAGAAGCGGCCCACCACGCCCGTGAGGCGGCGCGCTACATCGGCAGTGTCGCAGCCTTAATGGAGGTTGCGGTCTACTGCTGCTATGGGTCACTGGGGCTGCTGGCGCAAATGCTGCCCAATGCGGCAGTGCAGCAGACGGCAGACTGGGCAACCGTGCTGCACAACCAAACGATTCTGCATAACTGGGCCGAGCATGCGCCCATGAACTATGGCCATAAGTATGACCTGGTTGAGGCGGAGCGGCATCGAGTGCTGGGCGATCGCCTGGCTGCGTTGGACTATTACGACCGGGCGATCGCCCAAGCCGGGGAGCACGGCAACCTGCAAGACGAAGCCCTCGCCAATGAGTTAGCGGCCCGCTTTTTCTTAGAATGGGGCAAAGACAAGCTCGCGCAACCCTACCTGATTGCCGCCTATTATCGATATGGTCAATGGGGTGCGATCGCCAAAGTCACTGATTTAGAACACCGCTACGCGACTCTGCTGGCCCCCATCCTAAATCCAACTGCAAGCCTTGCGGCTCGCTCTACCGATGCCGTCATGGGCAATGCGGGCGCATCCTCTTCTAGCAGCCTGACCACGCAGCTGGATCTAGCCACCATTCTCAAAGCATCTCAGGCGGTCTCTAGCGAAATTGAGTTGAGCAAGCTGCTGGAAACCCTGATGCGGGTGATGATGGAAACTGCTGGGGCTGACGGCGGAGCGCTGGTGCTCGACACAGAAGTCTGGACCGTAGCCGTGGCGTGCCGTGGAACCCACTGCACCTTACAGCCCGTCCCTCTAGAAGACAGCTCGATGGTGCCCCAGGGAATCTTGCATTACGTGCGCCGCACCCAGGAACCACTGGTGCTGCACCAAGCAGACCAAGAGGCCGCGTTTGCAGCAGATCCGTACATACTACAACATCAGCCTCAGAGCCTGCTGTGCCTGCCGATTTTTCGCCAAAATCAGTTAATTGGGGTTCTGTATCTCGAAAATCGCCTCGTGGCAGATGTGTTTACGAGCGATCGCCAAGAGTTATTGCAGCTCCTATGCGCCCAAGCCGCTATTTCCCTTCAAAACGCTCGCCTCTACCAACAGGCCCAAGACACCACGCACCAATTAGAGCGATCGCTCCAAGACTTGCAGCAGATGCAGCTCCAGCTGGTGCAAAGTGAAAAAATGTCTACCCTAGGGAACTTAGTGGCTGGCATTGCCCACGAAATCAACAATCCTCTGGGCTTTCTCTCTGGCAATCTCAAACCGGCTCAGCTGTATGTGGCGGATCTGCTGGGGCTCATTGACCACTATCAGCAGCACTATCCCACTCCCGATCCATCCATAGAAAACTATATTGAGGTGATTGATCTGGCGTATCTCAGAAGCGATCTGCCCAAACTGATCGAGTCGATGCATCTGGGGGTCGATCGCATTCGCGGCATCAGCACAAGCCTTCGCATCTTCTCTCGGGCCGATAAAGATCACAAGGTGCCCTTTAATATTCACGATGGGTTAGACAGCACACTGCTGATTTTGAAGCACCGACTCAAGTCTACCCACCATCGCTGCGACATCGAGATTGTTAAAGACTACGGCGACCTGCCGATGGTGGAATGCTTTCCAGGACAGCTCAACCAGGTGTTTATGAACTTGCTGGCCAATGCCGTGGATGCGCTGGATGAGTTCTATACGGCTCAGCCGATGGCCGATTTAACCGCCGTTTCAACCGACCCCGAGTCTGGCGTCTTACCCTTCATTACAATTCGCACGCAGGTTCTAGATGATAACCGCGTGCAGATTGCGATCGCCGACAATGGCCCTGGCATTCCCGAAACCGTGCGCGATCGCATCTTTGATCACCTATTCACCACCAAAGCCGTCGGCAAAGGCACTGGCTTTGGCCTGGCGATCGCCCGACAAATTGTTGAAGAGACGCATGGTGGCACCCTACGCTGCCAGTCTACCCCCGGCGAGGGGTCTACCTTCCTTATCGAGATTCCGGCAGATGTGGCATGAGCCAACAGCGTCAGCACATAGCGTTAAAACACAAAGCCTTTAACGGCATCGATCGTGGCACGGACTGCGGTGTAGCCAAAAACTAAAATGGACGTGGTCAGCAATGCGCCCATCAGGCAGACCACCAGCCCCGCTAGGGTAATAAACCCATCGTCATCCAGCAGCCCAAAGCCCACAATAAAAATGCCAATAGCAGGCAGCGTATTGGTTAGCGGAATTGGAATCATCATTGAGATCGCCATGAGGGCGATCGCCGCCCCCATCAGCATTCGACCTGGGTAACTTTTGCAGAACCAACCCATCCGGGGTCGGCTTAGCGCTTCGATCCGTTTGAGCCAGGGTAATCCTGTTTTAAGAAAGCCTTGCACCTGCTTCAGCTCAAGGGGGTATTGCTTGAGCCGGTCAGGAAGCCACGGTTTTCTGCGTCCAGCCATCAGCTGCACTGCCAAGACAAACAACACCACCCCAAACGGCATAGCAAAACCCGGAGCGGGGATCGGCAAGGCCGAGGGCAGCGCCAGCAGCACAAATAAAAACCCAAAGACTCGTTCGCCTGCAATGACTAGAATGCGATTGAGTGTTACCGTCTCTGACTCCACTTCATCAAAGAAGTGACGTTGCAATTCATCCGAAAGTTTATCCACAGATTTGAGTCTCGAACCTAGGAATTAAAGATTGCGGTAGTCACAGTGCTGAGGCCTTCTGGCAGAATGGCACCCACGCCATGCGTAGATGCCATTCCCAACCGATATCCCTGCAGCAAGAGCGATCCAATCGCTCTACATCCTAACTTCAGGTGAACTCAGCCAAATCCAGATAAAGAGAGCCATAAACAGTAACATCCTCACGGCTCCTTCACAGATGCATCAGGTTCCCGCCGTCCAAGAGTTAATATACTCCACCTGATCGGCCGTATAGCTGTCGATGGCAATGCCCATGGCTTGCAGCTTCAGGCGAGCAATGTCTTCATCGACCTCACGAGGGATGGAATGAATGCCAGGCTCTAGCTTGCCCTTGTTTTTCGCTAGATACTCACAGGCCAGCGCCTGGTTGGCAAAGCTCATATCCATAACCGCGCTGGGGTGCCCCTCAGCAGCAGCCAGGTTGACTAGGCGGCCTTCGCCCAACACCACCACCGACTTACCGCTGTTGAGGCGATATTCTTCGGTGAAGTTGCGTACAGTTTTAACCTCACGGGCCATGCCCTTTAGAGATTTCAGGTCAATCTCGATATCAAAGTGACCCGAGTTGCAGACGATCGCCCCATCTTTCATATCCTCAAAGTGCTCTTTGCGGATGACATGCTTGTTGCCGGTAACTGTGACGAACAAATCTCCATGGGAAGCCGCTGCGCTCATGGGCAGCACCCGGAAGCCATCCATTACGGCTTCTAACGCTTTAATAGCATCCACTTCCGTCACGATCACATTGGCACCCATCCCACGCGCGCGTAAAGCGGTGCCCTTGCCACACCAGCCATAGCCAGCCACCACAATGGTTTTGCCTGCTAGCAGAATGTTGGTCGCGCGGATGATGCCATCCAGCGTCGATTGACCGGTGCCATAGCGATTGTCGAAGAAGTGCTTGGTGTCGGCATCGTTCACGTTCATCGCCGGGAAAGTCAGCACCCCATCCTTCAGCATGGCCTGCAACCGCACAATTCCTGTGGTGGTTTCTTCGGTGGTGCCAATCAGCTCGGCAACCTGATTCTGCCGCTCTTGAATCAGCGTAGCTACCACATCACTGCCGTCATCAATGATGATGTTAGGACGATGATCAAGCGCAGTTTGCACGTGGCGGTGATAGGTCTCGTTGTCTTCGCCTTTGATGGCAAAGACAGGGATGCCGTAGTCAGCAACTAAGCTAGCCGCGACATCATCCTGAGTCGAGAGGGGATTGCTGGCAATGAGGAGGGCGTCAGCTCCAGCATTTTTGAGGGCGATCGCCAAATGAGCCGTTTCTGTCGTGACGTGGCAGCAAGCAACGAGGCGAATGCCGGCCAGAGGGGTTTCTGCTGCAAAGCGGTCTTGGATCTGGCGCAGCACGGGCATCTCTCGGCCGGCCCATTCAATCCGCTGCTTCCCAAGGGTTGCGAGAGATAAATCCTTAACTTCGTGCTTGGCCTGGGTGGTGGTCGTCATGGAAGAATTCGCTTAAAAGGTCTGGAGTTTACGATTAGCTGCTTCATCGGTAGAGGGCCGAATGTCGGATACAACGAACAAGGGCATGACTACCGCTACATCAGCATAACAGCATCGACAAACTTCCGGTTCTCCCAACGGCATATCCCATGCGGTAACGGAATCCCTGCCGAAGATCGGCGCTTCCAAGAACGTCTGAGAGATGCGCCCGCGCCAGAGCAAGAAGGCGCATTGGCGTAGTGATTTTAGAAGCCAGTTCTCCTAGCAATCTCCCGCAACTGAATTGGTGACGGTTGAAACTGACAGCTGAAACTATGGTATCCCCGTAAGGCTGGCCCACAGGTAATCGTCCCTAAATCAATTCGTCATTTTTATAACTTTTTCTTATGGCGAAAGTCGTTACAATGGATGACGTAGCGTGGACGATTGCCATTTTGTTGGCTAGTCTAGCTACACGCCACCTCTGGCTGAGTTGAGTAGGTAAAGCCGCGCTGATGCAGCGTAATTTTGGCTCTATCGTCTGATAGCTCTGGCAAACCGCTGGTTTTTCCTGAAGTTTTGTCGTCTATCTTCCGTCCTCACTCAGTGCAGACTAAATCACACCCACATATGGAATCTAGTAGTAGTCAACTCGACAACCCTCCTGAGCGTGTCTCCAATCGGCTTGCTGAATTAATTGGAGCGCTGATCGCCCTGATGACGTTGACCATTCCGGTCGTGGCGATCGCCTATTTCTCCTCGTCCAGTTTGCAGGTGTTGCCGCCACCCGGCTATTCGGCTCCTATGATGACGCGCCCTTAGGACTACATTCCTTCAGATAGCAGCCTGAACGGCATTTGCTCGACTCTGCCGCAGACGATGTTTCCATCAAGTTCTGGGGCAGAGTCAGTTCGCGTGTCCGTCTTCCCCTAGAATTGCAATTGAGCAAATTCGAGGGAAGCTTTGCTGTGTCAGCAAACGGGCGATGATCGCCAAATGTTGTCCCTTGGATTTTGTCGAGTTGCAGTTACAACAGGAATTTGGAGACTCTCATCGTGGACTTATCCCGTATCCCAGCCCAACCAAAGCCCGGGCTGATCAATGTATTGATCGAAATTCCCGCAGGCAGCAAAAATAAGTATGAATTTGACAAAGATTTAAATTGCTTTGCGCTTGATCGGGTTCTCTATGCCTCGGTCATGTATCCCTTTGACTATGGCTTTATTCCCAATACGCTGGGGGACGATGGTGACCCACTAGATGGCATGGTCATTATGGATCAGCCGACCTTCCCGGGCTGCGTGATTCCGGCGCGCCCGATTGGGATGCTAGAGATGATTGATGGGGGCGATCGCGACGAGAAAATTCTCTGCGTGCCTGACAAAGATCCCCGGTATGCCCATGTTAAGTCTCTTAGCGACGTGGCTTCGCACAGGCTAGACGAGGTGGCCGAGTTTTTCCGCACCTACAAAAACCTAGAGAAAAAGGTGACGGAAATTTTGGGTTGGAAGGATGCGGATCAGGTGCTCTCGCTAGTAGAAGAAGGGATTGCGGCGTATAAGGGCTAGGGCGATCGCCCGCTCTCATCCCGCTATACCAGCGGGCTACCTACTAGCCAAACTCCAGTCCCGAAATTTGGGGCTGGAGTTTACGCACTTTGGCTGGCCCACCCTAACCCTTAGAAATGAACGTCCCCAATTTCTCTGTTGAGAAATAGCGGCAGCATCGCGGCGACTAGAACCTAACCCCACCTGAGTTCGACCGTTAAAAAGCGGCTTGTGGCAGGGCTTTAAGCTCATCATCTGGGATGCCCAACGATGGCTTGTCGGGGTGGTAGGCGTAGGCAATCAGGCCCGAGACCAGGTTGACGAGAAAG
>JAESGQ010000135.1_pt1 | contig 39037 bp, 36 predicted proteins | sample 9266251 | NCBI WGS metagenome assembly JAESGQ01 (sample SAMN17056778, study PRJNA650883) | algae metagenome | isolation source: Kaiparowitsia implicata GSE-PSE-MK54-09C and co-occurring heterotrophs from... | place: USA: Kaiparowits Plateau, Grand Staircase Escalante National Monument, UT ... | reverse complement strand
CCCCGGCGTCCGTCGCCACTCTCGCACCGGGAGCATCCACGACGTTCACCGCGACCTACACGCTCACCCAGGCCGACATCGACCGCGGAACCACCAGCAACACCGCAACCGCGACCGGTGTCCCGCCCACGGGCCCCCCGATCGAGTCCCCGCCCTCCACGGTCGAGGTCCCCTCGATCCCCGCCCCCGGACTCTCCCTCGTGAAGTCCGTCGACCGCCCCAGCGTGTCCACTGTCGGTCAGACAATCACCTATTCGTTCTTGGTGACCAACACCGGCAACACGACGCTCACCGGCGTCACGGTCAAGGAAGGCGCGTTCACCGGTTCCGGTCAGCTGGGACCGATCACGCCGGCGTCCGCAGCCACTCTGGCCCCGGGAGCGTCGACCACGTTCACCGCGACCTACGTCGTCACGCGCGCTGATCTGCAGTCCGGAAGCCTGTCGAACACGGCGACCGCCACCGGCGTCCCGCCCACGGGCCCGCCGATCGAATCGCCGCCCTCCACGGTCAAGGTTCCCGCGGTTCCCCCGTTCTCCGGGCTGGCGACCACGGGATCGGAGCCCCTGTGGGCTGCGCTTCTTGCAGCCGCCTTCCTCCTCGTGCTCGGAGGAGCGCTCAAGGTGAGGTCGGGATCGAGATTCTCCCGATCGTGAGTGAGGGCAGGATCCTCTAGCAGAAGGGAGGGAGTGGGAGTCGATCCCACTCCCTCCCTTCTTTGCTGTCCACGACAGGGCGCAGCTGAGAATCGGCGCCGTCTGCCTCTCCCCCGCACCCCAGCGGCCGACGGACCTCTGGGCCGTCGGAAGAGGCGTGCACAACGCATCTACACGCCCGGTCAGCCCATGGTTTCGGGCAGATGACCCAGCAGCGCTCAGGCGAAGTCGAGCTCGCCGCGCACGATCGAATCACCGGAGTGCGCCGGATCACCGTCGACCGGCTCGAACGAGATGTCGACGACGCGGTACTCGTCGAGGTCGACGCCGTCCGGCACGAGGAATGTCCCTGACGCGTTCTCGAGCACACCGAGACTGATCAGGGCCTCACCGTCGGCACGGATCAACCACACCTCGCGGTAGTCGCCGTCGAGTCCCTCGTCTCCTTCGAGAGTCACGGTGAGGGTGCGTCGTCCGTCGCCGTCGTCGTCGACTTCGGCTTGCCCTGTCGCCTGCGGGTGGTCGGGGAAGGCTGCGAGCTCGGCGGACGCGATCACCGCAGACGACGGCGTGAGCGTGCGCGTGATCCAGATGCCGGCGCCGATCGCGGCGACGAGTGTCATCGAAGCCGCGAGCACCCAGATGGTCGACCGCGAGCGACGCGTGCGTCCGGCACGCGGTGGTGTCGGCGCAGCGACACGCATCGGCTGCTCATGCGCCTCGGAGACTTCGAGTGCGCCCGAAGACGCCGGATCCGAAGCCAGCGTTGGACTCAGACGAAGCTCCTCGTGAATCCTCGACCACACATCCGTGGAGGGACTCTCCAGCTCCCCCTCTACGACGCTGGATCGAGCCACGAGTGCCACGCGCGACATCTCGGCCACCTCAGCGGCACAGGCATCGCATTCGGCCAGGTGCTGCGTGTCTGCGTCGAAGTCGACCGGTTCACCCATCGCGATCAGAGCGATCGTCTCGTCATCAAGATGCGACATGGTTCACCTCCAATCGATCACGCATTCGGGCAAGACTTCGGCGGATGTGACTCTTCACTGTGCCGAGCGGCATCCCCATTCTCCGGGAGATCTCGTCATGTGTGAGGTCATCGTAGAAGGCCAATCGCATCACGGCCTGAGCGTCCGGTGCGAGCTGCTGCAGCTCGCTCGAGAGCAGAAGCGTCTCCGAGAGATCGATGGCATCCGAGACGAGTGCGTCCGGCGGGGTGAGGCGCTCCATCTCGGCCTGCAGCTGCTGCACCTTGGCCCTCGCCTCGAAGGTGTCGGCGATGCGCCGTCGGGCGATCGTGATCAACCAGGTCGAGAGGCGCGCCTTCGACGAGTCATAACCCGCGCGCGAGTTCCACGCCGAGACGAAAGTGCGCTGCGTCACGTCCTCCGCATCGCCTCGATCGCCGAGCGATCGCAGCGCGAGCGTGAAGACGACCGGAGACCATCGCCGGTACAGCTCAGCGAGGGCTTGTTCATCGCCCGCGACGAAGCGTCGATCGAGCACCGCTTCGGCTTCGGTGGTCTCATCCACCCGGAGTCTCCTCTCCATGGTGATCACCCCGACTCACTGCGGGACGGCCACGGCCACCACGTTATCGCGGTAATGGCCGGTGGTGCTGTCGAAAGGGCCGCCGCAGGTGACGATCACCAGGGCGGACGATCCACCTCGGGCGAACAGCTCATCGGAGGGCAACGCGGACTTCTCGTAGTAGGTCAGCGACTGGATCACGAAGTCGCGAGTCGTCCCGTCCGCCACGGTGACGCTGACGGTCTCGCCTGCGGGCACGTCCCGCAGGCGAGCGAGCGGTCCGATCGGATAGTCGATCGCGTCGACGTGCGCTGCGATCAGGATCCGGCCACTCGTGCTCGTGGCATCCGCCCCGTACCGGTACCACCCGGCCACGGCCGGGTCGACGGGAAGCTCCATCTGTCCCGACTCCTCCACCCCGACATCCGTCACCGGCATGTCGACGTCGAGGGATGGGATGGCAAGACGCGTGGGGGCGACGGGTGCGACCGGGGCGGGGAGGGAGCCCGGTCGCACCTCCACGTCTCGCGTGGGTGTGGGAGGGACGGGGGTCGGAGTCGTGGGGGTCGGCTCCGACGACGGCGGGGAGCCATCACCCGCCCCTCCCGGTGTGCATGCCACGAGGCACGCCGCGGCGACCACTGCACCCAACGCCGCGATGGCGCGGTGCCGACCGGGGATCCGCGACGTGCCTGCGGGCATCAGCGCACCGACTGGCGCCGACGCACGACCAGGCCTGCGCCCACCGCGGCCGCGATGGCCATCGCGATGACGCCGACCGAGAGGATCGTCGTCACCGACGCGTCCTGCTGTGCGAGATAGCCGGCGGTACCCGAGGGCACACCGTCGGGGTTCGTGTGCAGCCCGCCGATCGTCTGCGCCGCGATGGCGAGGTTTCCGTCTTCGGCGCTGCCCCAGGCGTACAGGATCGTGTTGACGCCCTCCTGGATGGCAACGTCGGTCGGGCCGATGACAGGGTCGGTCGTTCCGGCCAGAGCCACGGCCGCCGACACCGTTCCCGCGGCGAGGTCGAGCTTCGCCTCATCGGGGTTGGCGAGGTTCTGGATGACGGGCGATCCGCCCGCCAGGATGTCGACCGCGGGGGCCGCGGCCGTGTGACGGACAGTGAGCCGTCCCTGACCCGGTGCCGTCTGAGAGATGTCGTTCGTGAAGAGGTTGAGGCCCGGATCTCCCGCCGCCGTCAGATGCGCGACGGCCGTGTAGTTCGCACCGCCCTCGAGGGTGAGAGTGGCCGGACCGAGGATCGGGGCGCTCGCGTCGGCGGCATCAGGAGCGGTGAGGGCGACCTCGTAGTCACCGGCAGGCAATGCGAGCGGGCCTGCCAGGTCTCCCGGGGCGAAGTTGTCGAGGGTCAGCTCGCCGTTCACATACACGTCGACCGGCGTGTCAGGGATCGCGTGGAGCACGGAGAGCTGAGCCTCCTGGGCCGTAGCAGCGCCGGCCGGCAATGCCAGGCCGAGAGCGGTGATCATTCCGACGGCGAGGCCGGCGGCGACTGTCTTGCGCATCTGTTCCTCCTGAACGCGGACCGCCCTGCGCGGCCCTTCATAGGAGTTGTTCTCCGAGAAGTCGGAGTTTGGATGCACTGGATCTGAAATTCGTCGCGACGGAGTCGCTCGACCGTTCTGCCACGGCGCCGCGGTGGATACGACAGAGGCTCGAAACCTCGCGACTTCCGCGTGATTCCGAGCCTCTCTATGGTGGGCTGTTGGCACAACTACGTCTAGTGCGGATCAGACTCCGCAGCCATGCCCGGCTTTCCTGTTGATGAATCCATAGTTTCCTGTAGAGGGCTTTCGTGGCGGGCTGCGTCCATCGTTGCGCACACCGAACTAGACCCAGCGTCGGCCTGCGGCGTCTCGACCCAGAAAAAGCCGACCTTCTCATCTCCGTGGATGCACACCTCTCGACCTCTGACGATGTCCCTTCGCACTAATTGGTGCCGTCCTGGACAAGTTCGTCGACCGCGTCAGTCGGGCTGAGCGCTGCGAGTCCTTCGTCATCGAGGGACGCTTGGTCATCCCGGGACAAGCTGATCTGAACCCCGAAATTTTCGAGCGAACGACGATTCTGTGACTCTGTACCGCCCCACAGGCTCGCCGCTTTGGCCCCGGGAGTACCGACGTTCCGGTTACTCAGATGCGCGGCGAGACCCGCTCGGAGATAGTTCAACGTGCCGCACTCAGAGACGACGCGTCGGTCGATCTCGCGAACCAATCGGCTGGCAGCTCTGACCATTGCGGCCGTCTCCTTCAAACGAGGCGACTCGCCTCGGTGGATGCGGCCGACAAGCTGTTCGACTTCGAGCCCTTGGTACTCGTCGTTGATGCGCTCGGCATTCGTAGCGAGGTGGGAAGCGACGAGGTCCTTGATCTTGTTGGTCGCAGCGTAGTGAGTCACGCGATTACGCCACACGTAGCCCGCTCTCACGAGGGCAAGCGCATCGAGCTCGGTCACCGTCATGCGTTCGCAAAGAAGAACCAGCTTCTCCTCCTTGTCGTCAACCTTTCGGATGTCCTCGATGAGCGCTTCGGAGAGCGTCCGGGGTATGGAGCGCGTTAGGTCCTGCACATAACTAATGACCGACTCCGCGTTCCAAAGCAGTGCGGCGTTCAGCGCAAACACCCGAGCGCGGTCAGCCGCGTCTTCGGCATTGCGCGGGTTCCAGGTGGCAGGAAGCGAATCCGTTGCCCTCGCCCCGTTTCTCACGGCATCGACTCCCACGACGAGCGTCAGAAGATGCTGCGTGGTATGCCCCGACCGCCGCTTGAAACCGGCACGGGCGCGTGTCTGCCGATACTCGAGGCTTAGTACTCCCATGTGCGCACGGTCGGATTCGAACCGACCACCTCGGGTTTGAGTCTCGTCCACCTGGGACAAGTATGAAGCCCGGTATGTTGCCGCTACACCACGCGCGCATTCACACAATACTTGAGGATCTCACGACAGAACGACGGGCATCACGTCCTTCGCGACCTCGTTCCCTCGCCGACCTCCCGTTCTCATCGGTTAGCTGCGACTAGTCCGCTCTGACGTGCTCGAGGTTGAGAGTCAGCAGCGGCGATGGCGCGTTCCCCGGCGTGATGATCGTGACGCGTTTTCTTGCGCGTGTCACCCCCACGTTCAGTGCGTACCGCGCGGACTCAAGGTCCCGCTGAGTTGGCGCCAGCCTGAGAAGAGGGTCGTATCTCTCCTCATAGACAATCACTTCGTCGAACTCGCGACCCTTCGCGCGATGGACAGTCATGACGATGATGTCCCGATTCCCGCGTTTGCTGCTCGTGAGCTGAAAGCCAATCACAGCCTTCCGCATGATCTCGCTCGCGCCTGTGTAGGCACCGGTCAAGCGCCATGCAGAGGACAAACCTGTCTCCACATCAGAGCCTCGAGTCACGAAGTTGAGCATCCGCGCGTACCCTGCCATCCGTTTGACTTCGTCAACGTTCGACGAAGCGAGCAAGCTCACGACCGCGAGGTAGTCCGCATAGACGTGACCGCTACGCGCAGTAGCGAACGCTCCGTCAAGCACAGCGCGAAGCGCCTTGACGATCTTGAAGTTCACGGTTGAGCCTGCTCGCAACTTCGTCGCGTACTCCTCGAGCCGTCCTGCAGTATCTCTGGCGCTGGCACTGAGTTTCGTCGACTTCGTCCGTAGGTAAAGCGCCATCGCCTCGCATAGGACCGCGTCTCGGTCAGCGACTTCTTCATCAAGCTCGAGAACGGTGCCGATGAAGATGAGCGCTGCGTAGCCTTCTTCCTTGGTCGTGTGAATATCGAGGCTGATGGCAGGCAATGGCGGGTTATCCTGCGCTTCGCCAATGTAGTCGTAGACCTTCACCGCCAGAGCGTTCGAAGGTGTCAGGATCGCTACGGTGCCGCCCCCGCTCTCACGGAACCGCTTCAGCGTCTTAAGCAGCGCCAACTTAAGGCGAAGGAGCATCGGGAAGTCGCTGGCGATGATGTCGACTTCGTCATAAGGCGATTCGTAACTACCTCGCAGGACATCACGGCCAAACCTGGTGATGGAACTCCCTGGGCTACGCCAGTTCCACCCGGAGAGGTCGATCTGAACCGGCGAGAAGTGCTCATGGAAGTCTTGAAAACGGCGCTCGCTGGATCCTTCCACGAAATCGTATATACGTTGATCCGGGTCGCCGAGTGCGATCAGTTGGGAGTGCTGTCCAAGCGTCCTCACCAGTTTCCATTGATCATCTGTCGTGTCCTGGAACTCATCGAGCATGATGAGCGGGTGGGCCGACGTGTAGGCCCTCAAGAGAGCCGGGGTCCCCGCAAGGATCTCGTTCGCTAATCCAGCAAAGTCGTTGAAGCCGACATGACCGAAGCTCTCGAACTGTCTACGGAATTCAGCTCGGATGTCAGCGTCCGCGCTGCCGAGATGCGACATAAACGCATTCTGTTCGGCCTGAGACATGATCTTCACGCCTCTGGGTGCGCCGAGCAGGTACCCGTGGCTACGAAGAATTGTCCAGGCGAAGCTGTGGTAGGTGCTGACATTGAGCTGGGATCGGTATGCCTTCGGAAGCTGATTGGTCGCATGGTCGGCGACCCGGTCGACCGTCGCGTTTGCGAAGCTGAGGAAGAGGACCTGAGCATGGCGTACACCAAGCCCTTCGCTGATAGCAAGAGCAGCTTTCCTCAGTGCAACCGTCGTCTTCCCGCACCCAGCGCCGCCGGTGACCATGGCAGCTCCGGACGCCTCTAGTAGGGGCTTTACCGCGAGCTCATATTCTTCGTCACTGAGCAGCGTTGCCACCGGCCGACTCTTCCGTATTATCTTCGCTGGCGACAATGTCCTCGCCTTCTCGTAGCGGGGCGGATTCGCTCGCTACCTTCAGGCGCTCGAGTACCTCCACCATCGAGATTGGAAAGTCTGCCTCGTCGAGTCCCGCTACGAGTTCGGCAGCGAATCGATCCCCCTTGGTCTTGGAAAGAAGCTTCCTCGCCGCCTTCTTGTAGGCGGCGTCGGACGCGTCCTCCGGAGCTGCAACATGGCTCGGCCATCCTCCATCCGAGATCAAACTATCGACGTGGTTACGAATCGCCGAGATGGGCACCTCATCGAGAAGTAAATCTTCGAACCCTGCGTGAGGTTGCTCGAAGACATGGTCGGAGTTGGCCGTGATTTCAGCCAGCCTGTCGGCTGGCTGCTTGTCGAATACAGAAGCTACTTCCTTGCCGAGTGCGCGGAAGTAGCCTGCGAAGCCGGCGACATTGGTTTCACCTTGGGCATCAAAGATCGCCCATCCGCGGGTGTCGAGGCGAGCGAAACGCATCGGATTCACTCGAGCAGCAGTCTTGGCGAGTGCCGCATACGATGCAGCTTCGGTGTCTCCCTCCGTGATCAATACACGCCGCGCGAGGAGCGCCTCGCAGAATCGAGTACGGATGCCCATGCGGAATGCCTTGGCGCGCAGGTGCAAGGGCAAGAGCACCTGAGTGCTCGTGAGCACGCCCGTGCCATGTTCTCGTGCTAGCACTGTCATCCTTTCTGGTTCGAATTCCTCGAGGACGTATGGCGAGTGGGTAGTGAAGATGGCTTGGCCGCCGAGGCCCAGGATCAAGTCGACAACTCGCTTCTGCACCATTGGAGGGACAGATATCTCGGGTTCCTCCATCGCGAAGATCACTCGTCCATTCCGCTTCTGGGCGATCAAGGTGAGCATCGCGATCACGAGCGAGTTCACGGTTCCCGAGCCCTGATGGTTGAAGGGCGCGGCGTACCCGGCGGCACCTGTAGCCATGAACGAGCGCAGGACGTGGCGGAGATCCTCTCTTGTCAGCTCCGAAACTCGAAGATGCGGCGCATCTGCCCATTCAGACGCGACGATCTGCTTCATCGCCGAGTCGATGCTGGAAAGAACTTGCCCGAACTCTTCGTTGTCGTCGCCTGCAACCGGAACGGCGCGCAGTTTCTCAAGCAGGTTCTCCCACATCTGAACTTCGACCTCGAAGGCACGGAGCACGAAGTCGAGTAGCGAACCGCGCTCCATCGACATCGCACGGTTTCCTGTCCGGAGCGCACGCAGGAGAAGGAAGCCGAACTCTCGCTTGTCCGCAGACCGCGCTTCACTCGTAGGTTGGCCTTCCTCGTTTTCTGGGCTGCAGAACCAAGTTCGACCATCAAAATCGTCGTCATCAGCGTCGTAGCGACCCACGAATCGAATGCGGATGCACGGCAACGCTTCAGAGGCAGCCCCGGGCAAGGACGTCAACAGCGCCCCGTTCGAGGCGTCCCAGTACTCCAGGTGATTTCTGAATCTCGACTGGAGTTCGTCATCGAGATCGACGACCATCACCTCGACGCGAACCTCCTCGTCCTTGTATCGACCAGCGTAGAAGTCGTGCTCATCGATGACTGGGCGCCGGAATAGCCGGTCTGCTCCGAGCGCCAACTCGACAGCTTCCAGGAGAGTAGATTTGCCGGAGTTGTTGTCACCTAAAAGAACAGTGTTTCCACTCAAAGCAACGTCAGTCGAGGAGATTCCGCGAAAATTTTCGACCTGGACACGCGCAAGATACATATGAGTGCTTTCGCTTCGTTGCTTGATGCACAAGTAGTCCTCTACTTGCGGATTCGATGCTCGCAGAAACGCGGCACCTGCGACATGCGGCCCGCCGACTAAGTCACCAATTGAGACGTTCAAGGGCCGGAACAGGGCGGTGTCGGCCGGAGACAGGGGGCACCCACTCCATCCGCATGCCTCTGAAGGCATCGGGGACTGACACTTCGATCTGCCCCGATGACGGACTGTGCCAGGCCGATTGGCCGCGTGAAGTCACGCTCCTGGCGGCCTCCGGTGGGTTTGCGCGCTTGGTAAGCGACTAGCTCGACCGCCGTCCGCTCGCTCGAAGAGTTCGGTGAACCACTCTGTGTCGGCTGCACGGGCGCTCTTCTGAGTGACGCGGGCCCCAGCCAAGTAGCGCTTGTCTCGGTAGATGGTCCCAAACCTGAGCCCACAACCGATTCGCCGCAAACCGACTATCTGTGGCGCTCCGCCGGAGCTAGGATCGCTCCCCTTTTTCAAGCCGTCAACGAACGCACTGTAGATTGCTCGACTAGTACCAGCGTGTTCGCTCTCTTCCCAGTGCTGTTCCGCGGCTCGAACCTGCGCAGCGCCGCTTCCGGCTATCTTCAATCGAGATGAACGCTCGGGCATCTCGATGTTCTGGGTCGCCCAGAGATCGGCGGAAGCGTCGTACGTGACAACAGCCATTTCGAAGACGGACTTCATTTTGTCTCGCCTACGCGTAGCCATGATGATTCCAAAGTCCCGTCGCTCTCGCGAAGGATATTCGAGCCATAGACGGCGAAGCGCGTTGGAGACATCAGCGAACGCCGATGCCCGCTCACGGAAGGCTCCTGCCGCGAGGTGTTCAACAATGGTCGTGAGCGCCATTGAGGGAAAAAGCACGTCACCCCAGTATCCGAAGATGTGCGGTGTAGTGGCGGAGGCGAACGTCTTGAGCCCCTGATCCCAGAGGTGCGACGTTCCCCACGTAATCCGACTATCACTCGCGATGTAAAGCGATGAAACTTGCCGCTGGTCGACAGCCGCCCAAGCCACAATCGTCGTCACGCCATACCTTCAATTGGCCCCCGGGCAGCAATGAAACCGCCCGGGGGAAGACCTGAGTGCCCGCGCGAGCAGGCAGTGACACCTCGTACCGCCACGAATTGGCGGTCTCAGGAGTTGCGCCCCGTCAAAACTGCGACATTCGAACGGGGCGGGACTTCGCCCACGCGAACGTGGCATCCCGTACGCAACTCACCATAGCGCCACTCCGCGTATCGGGTCTAGCTCCGCACGCCACCCGTCAAGCTATACGCTGTGACGCACGACAACTCACAGCTGGACTCCGGGCAGCCCGACCCTAAGTATCCGAATCTCGAGGCTCACCAACTCGTTCGGTGCCTCACCGTCGCCTCGACGCAGCAAATCGGGAAGGACGAAGGTCTGGCACTGACACCGCGCCATCCATCACGGCCGCGTCCCGCGCGCGGTCCCGGTTCGCGCTTGAATGGCCCGAGGGGAAGGCATCGTCGAGAGCGCCCCTTTGCCTGCCGCTGAGCAACGGCTAGGCGCTAGCGAGTCGCTTTTCCGACCGCGAGATTGCACTTCGCGAGCACCCGCTCACCACTACGACCCTGCGGCCACGACAGGCACTCGGCTCGCTGCGATTTTGTACAGCCCCACTGGCAGGCCTGATCCGGCGAGAAAGGAGGCTTCGTCTATGCCGGCCTCATGCAGCACTTCCCGGGCGCGTGGCAATATCGATGGCATCTCCAGCGAAGAGATTCGACCCGGTTCCGCTCGACGCCAACCATTCTGTGACATCCGGATGACCGCGTTGCGGTAGGAGACGTCACTCATGACGCCCAGAGCACGCGCGCGGTAGAGAAGCGCGGCGAGGCTGACGCCCCAGTACTCCTTCAGCTCGGCCAACGTTGCCCACGCTTTGCCCGCAGTGGAGATGGGTAGGAAAGGGGCGATTTCTTCGGCGGGCATCAGGAATTCGGAGGCGAAACGGTTAGCCTGCTCCTCGGCGACCTTGCCCCCCGGTTCAGCGTCGTGGTGCATGATGAGATGCCCGAGTTCATGAGCGGCGTCGAAGCGTTGCCGGTAGTAGTCGTCCTTCACCGGGTTCAGAACGATGATCGGCCGGGTTGCCGAATGCAAGGAGTACGCATCGATGGCCGCCACCCCCGGCTCGCTGAAAACGACAACTACACCGCTACGCTCGACAAGCCGCACAACGTGCTGCACCGGTCCCGGGCCGACGCCAAAGAACTGGCGGGCCTCGCGCGCGGCTTCCTCGGGAGTCATCGAACGTTCGTCGGGATCCACCGGCAGGTCGGGTAGGAGCGCCTCAGGGAACTCGACGGCGTTCTCGAGCATCCCGGCGATCTCCGCCACGAACCGGCCATAGGCTTCAGCCTCGTCCTGTGCGATCTGCGGCGTCGAGCGGAGCGAACGGAAGTGCGGCTTGTTAGCCTTCGGCGGCGCTCCTCCCCCGAAGAACTGGGGCTCCACCTGCAGCGCTAAAGCGAGCTTCGCCACCGTGGCCCGGTTAGGTTGCTTGGCGCCGCTCTCCCATGCCGTCACCGAGGCCGGCGACATCTCGATACGGCTCGCCAGGTGAGACTTCTTCAGGCCCTTCAGCTGGCGTGCCATAGTGAGGCGCTCACCGTTGAAGAACGAAGCCGCGGCGGCGAGCGTCTGAGACGGTCGACGCGCCTCAACCATTCGCCGCGCCCGCCCCTTCGCCCGCACCAGCGCGCTTGATCCGTACCGGCACGTCGTCGACGTCAGTCGAGGCTCCACCGCTCGGCATCTGATGTGTAACCGGGATACCCGTACCGCCCGTCGGAGCTCCGCCGGAGAGCAGCAGTTCCTTCCAGTGCCAGCACGAGTCTCCCGGGTACCCGGGGTTCTTGCTCTGTCCGATATACAGCTCGAACTGTTTGGTTGCGGGGTGGAAGGCATGCGCTGCGATAAGCGTCACACCAGCGAAGTCATCATCGTCTGGGATGCCTGGGATGGACTCCAAGCCAAACTCTTCATCGTCGAAGAGTGCGTTGTCGCGGACGAATAGCTGGTCAGCGACCCGCTTCTTCGCGTCGCTACGCTGCACCCACTTGATCTCGTCAATCTTTCCGAAGGGGAAGGACTGCAGCAGCACGCGGTACCCCTCGATGGCCCACCCGGGAGACTGCTTGTAGTCCCGGCGTCCGACCACGTCTTCATGAAGGCTCGGCATCGAGTTGAAGGCCTCGGGCGTGATGCCACGCTTGAGGAAATCCTCGCCGACGCTCTCGAGGCCCTCGGCGAGCTTGAAACGACCATTCGCGGTGGCCCGGTCGAGGAGATCTCGAAGGTGCTTGAAGTTGAGATAGCCGACGACGCCCTGATCGTGGCCCTGGTCCTCGTCGAAGAGCTGGTCCGTCGCAGCGAACGCTACGGGCGCACCCCACTTCAAGACATCGAGCAGTCCGGACATCTGGAGCTCGGAGAGGGCCTCGTGTTCTGCGGTCATGGGATCAAGGTACACGAATACCAGTAGATGGCGCTGCAATTTTTACTCTTGGCGTGTCGAATGCTTGCAAATTGTCCCGGACAAGGCGCAGTCCGTGCGAGCGAACCTTTCACTACTGTCTGGGTACACGCTGTCCGGGACGCCGAGAGGTACTCAGCTCCGCTCACGTTCCCGCGTCGAACCACTTACGCCCCCTCGTCGCTTCCACGCGCTTTTAACTGTTGACGTGTGACCATGAATACTGACTCGCGCGCGGGTCTGATCCAGTCGCTAGTCTCCGATGATCTGGCGACCGACGTTCTTGAAATCGTGACCCCAGCCCTTGCCTCGGTCACCAAGCACACCCTGCACACCAGCCATCGCGACCAAGTCCCAGTAGCGTTGCAGACTGTCTGCCATCCGCTTGTTTAACCTTCTGTAGAACTCGTCCGAGAGCGAGTACTCGGCAACCATCCGATGGAAAAGCTCTTCGAGTTCAGGCTCGTTCTCGAGCGCGACATGCTCGGCCGCATCCCAGAACACCTGCGGGCTTTCCTCTCGTTGCGGATTCTCGGCTAGCGCGTCCAAGTAGTAGAAGCGACCCTCTTGCCCATACCGGTTCAACGCCGCCACGAGTGGTGGCCAAACAGGATCGTTCTCCACTGCGGCAAGCGCCTCATCCACCCAGTAGCGGTGGGTTGCCCGTCCGACATTGTCTCGGATCGCCGCTCGCAACAGAGCCTCCATCTTGACGATGTTGTGGCGGTACTCGTTCTTGAGCACGTTCAGAGGCAACCAAGCACGACTCTCCGCGATGTGATTGAGGCCCAGGCCAAGCTTCAGCATCTTCTCGACGCCAATGGAGAGCATCGTCATGATTGGGTCGCGCGTCGTTTCGATGAATGCTGCAGTTCGAAGCGCCCGAACGCCGTACGCGAGCAAGTGCTTCGCAGAATCAGACTCCTGGATGAAATTCAGACCTTGGAGAGTCGATAGGTCGTCGTCATAGGGGTTCGGCACGGCTTCATCCTGGCAGAGGCTGTGGACAACCGAAGGGGTTTTGGAGGAGTTGACGGTTCCCGGACATGCAGAAGGCCCGGAGACTCTTGCGAGCTTCCGGGCCTTTCTCGGTCGGGCTGACAGGATTTGAACCTGCGACCCCTTGACCCCCAGTCAAGTGCGCTACCAAGCTGCGCCACAGCCCGTTGTTCTGCACTCTCGCGCAGGCAACTCCACTATCTTAGCCGCATCCTCGGCCCCTCCGCGAACCGAGGCGTTGCGAGTGTCGGATGCCCGACGTAGCGTCGCGGCATGGCGACGATCACGACCGCGCGAGGGGATGACGTGCATGCGCTCACCGGCGGCGGCGTGGCCAGTAGCCAGTGCCTCTGGCCGGTGCTGAGCGACGGGGGCTGGAACACGACCGCCGGCACAGAGCTGAAGCCCTGTCGCGCTCTCGTGGTCCTCGACCTCGCCGCGGGATCGTCACCGTCGAGAAGCCGCTAGCGTGAAGGCATGAGCGACGAGACTTCGACCATCGACGACCCAGAGCTCGGCACGTTCGCGCGCGCCCGTTCGGAGCTCACGGACGGCACGGTCCTGACGCACGATTGGTTCGTCGGCACGATCTCCGTCGAGGGCACCGAGCTCGAACTCATGCTCGAGGGCACGACGTCCGACGAGGTCGCCCCGCTCCTCCCCCGACTGCGCGACACGGTGAAGCGACTGCCCATCATGAAGCGGATCGCGACCGATGCGGTCGTCACGAACTTCAGCACGGGCGCCCCCGAAGCCCACGAGCTCGACGACGCCGCGTCCGACCTCACCATCGAAGCGATCGAGGCGGCCGCAGACGGCACCGTCGTCCTGCACCTCATCGACAGCTGCGGCGAGCACTTCCCCGAGGGATACTGGCCCGCCGTGCATCTCGGCGTGGACGACGGCGTCGTTCAGGTCACCGTCGAATCGTGAACAGCGCGGCCCCCGAGAGCCCGTCACGGGCGTCATCCTACGATGGGGGGATGCAGCGTCGCGCCCCGTCCCTCTCACTCACGTGGGCCTTCCTCCCGTTCGTCGTGATCTCGATCGTCCACGTCGTCCTGCTGGCCACGGACAACCCATTCGCCGCACCCACGAAGCTGCTCCTGATGCCGATGCTCGCCATTCCAGTGCTCGTCGTCGCGCGACATCTCACTCCGCGCATCACGGTGTTCCTGTTGCTCGCGGCATTGCTGTTCTCCTGGCTCGGCGACGGTGCAGGGGCGTTCTTCCCCGCCGGCCCCGAGCTGCCCCTGATGCTGCTGTTCTTCGGCATCGCGCACGTGGCATACATCCTTCTGTTCGCGCGACACCTGTCGACGCGTCGGATCCCCTGGTGGGCTCTCGTATACGCCGCCTGGTGGGTCGCGATGATCGCTGTCCTCGGTCCGCACACCGGCGGCCTGCTCGTGGCGGTCGCCCTCTACGGACTCGTCCTCGGCAGCACCGCAGCCTTCTCGGCGAGCTGCCATCCCCTCGTCGCGGTCGGCGGGGCCTTCTTCCTCGCGAGCGACACGATCCTCGCCTTCCGCCTTTTCCTCCCCGATTCCCTGCCGTCGTGGAGCAGCCCCGCGGTCATGCTCACCTACGTGATCGGCCAGGGCCTGATCATCGCGGGCGCACTCGTATCCCTGCGGAGGACGAGTTCCTGATGGATGCCGCACGTGTGGACAGCTGGCTCTGGGCGATCCGTGTCTACAAGACACGCTCGGCCGCGACGACAGCATGCCGTGCAGGGCATGTAAGGGTGAACGGCGACAAGGTGAAGGCGGCGCAGCAGATTCGTGTGGGCGACGAGTTGCGCATCCGCATCGCGGGATTCGATCGGATCCTCATCGTTCGTCAGCTCCTCGTCAAGCGCGTCGGAGCGCCGGTAGCGGCGCTCGCCTACGAAGACCGCACGCCCGAGCGCGAGCCTCAAGCCGCCCTGGGCCTTCGTGATCGTGGGGCCGGGCGTCCGACGAAGCGAGAGCGTCGCGACATCGACAAGCTTCGTGGACGCAACGACGACCGCCTGACCTGATATCTCGGCATTCATGCCCCCTCTCGCCTTCCTTCATTCGAACCTATGTTCTAAAATAGGGATATGGCGAACACGACCGATCTCGACCTTGAACTCGAGGAGCGACGTCGCGTCCTGGATGCCTGGGTCGCGACGAGGCGTCGGATCGCCGCGCTCGAGGCGGAAGCCGCAGAGCTGCTGACCGAGCAGATCGCCCTGCACGATGCCGAAGTAACCGTGAGCCCCTTCCATCGAGAGGCGATCTACCGTTCCATGATCGCGGAGTTCTCCGCCGCCGGCCACGTATCGAAAGGCTCGGTGGAGTTCGCCTTCGCCGATGCCCAGGCGCTGCACACCTCTCTCCCCGCCGTCCGCGCCGCTTTCTCGAAGGGCGCCGTGAGCGCCGGGCACGTGCGCGAGATCGCCAGGGCGAGCGCGATCGTCGCCGAAGCCGTCCGCAACAAGAAGGTCGATGCCGCAGTCATGAGCCTGTTCGAGACGGCGGTGCTCGTAGTCGCCGAACAGGACACGGCAGCGCGCACGAAGGCTCATGCGCGCCAGGTCGCGGCCGCGCTCGTCGGCGAGACCGTCGTGCAGAGGCACCGACGTGCTGCGGAAGAGCGCTGCGTCACGGTGAAGTCCCTCGACGACGGGCTGGCCCTGCTCACGGCGGTGCTCCCCGAGTGGATCACCACCGCAATCTCCGACAGGCTGAACCGTATGACGCGCGAGGTCGTGCGCGCTCGAAGCGACCGCGATCTCGTGCCAATGCCCTGGTGGTTCGAGGAAGTCGATGGCATCAGCCCCGAAGATCTCTCGCTCGACGACCCCGCGTTCGACCTGCTCGACGACGGGGTGATTCCAAGCACCGGGGGCGACACGTTCGCCACCGACCCCGAGGTCGAGCACTTCCCCACCGACACGCGAACGTGGGCGCAGACGGAAGCCGACCTCTTCACGGATCTCCTCCTCACCGCAGACCCCAGCGTCGCGCACGGCGACGGCCTCGACGGCATCCAGGCCCGTATCCAGGTCACCGTCGCGGCGACCACGCTCACCGGCGCCGACGACAAGATTGCGGAACTCGACGGACACGGCCCACTTCACCCCGACATCGCCCGCGACCTCGCGGGTCGCAACACCGGCTGGAGCCGCCTGTTCCTCGACCCGACCGGCATGGTGGTCGAGACCGACACCTACACGCCGACCGAGGGGATGCGACGGTTCCTCCGTGCGCGCGACCAGCATTGCCGGTTCCCCGGGTGCCGCATGCCGGTGCACCGCTGCGAGATCGACCACAATCACGATCACGCGAAGGGCGGGAAGACCAGAATCGACAACCTCGGTCACTTCTGCCGTGGCCACCACACGCTCAAACATCCGCACATGCCCGACCCGCATCGTTGGACGGCCCAGCAGGAGAAAGACGGCAGCGTCACCTGGCACAGCCCCCTGGGTCGCGACTACGTCGACCCGCCACCCCGCCGCGTGATGTTCGTCTGAATCATGATGTCCGCAGAGCGGGAGACGAAGTCAGCCGTGCGCCGCGAGATTTTCGAGAAGCCATCCTGCGGATCGGACCTGACCGGCACCGGCGCGCTCCACTCGTTCGCGGAGTTCCCGGTCGCTTGTCACCGCGATGACCGTCTCCGCACCGGCGACGCGGCGCTCGACCTCGGCGACGATCGCGTCGTCGCCCGCGGCCTCCGCCCGGATGATGGCGACTGCGCTCGCATCGTCATCGATTCCTCGGGCCTGCCCTTCGACCACCATCGACACCTCGGGGAACCACTCGTCACCCCCGAGCTCCAGGTCGCCCGCAGAGACCGCCAGTCCCTCCAGCCGAGCCCTCAGACGAGCCGCCGCCCCTGCGCGATCCTTCCACCAGCCGTCCGGAACAGATCCGACGACGTTCGCGGCATCCACCACGACAGCCGGACGCACGGTGAGCAGCGCCCGCAGCGCCGGCCACGACGCTCCGAAGCCGGGGTGCAACGGTCGAGAATCGACCTGATCGACCGGCACCCATTCCAGGGCGACGCTCTCCGGGTCGCTGATCACCGGCTCGAAAGGAACCCGCACATCGGCGACGACGGTCGTGTACGCCCAGATCCCCAGGTCGAGAACGCTCGTGAACCGGGCTCGCACCGCCCCGTCCGGGACGCCTGCCTCTTCCTGAGCTTCGCGGATGGCTCCGGCGATCGCGCTCTCCCCCTCGTGCAGCGCGCCTCCCGGCAGCCCCCAGGTGCCCCCGAAGTGGCTCCACGAGACGCGATGCTGCAGCAGGATCCCCCGGGCAGGGTCGTAGGCGAGAAGACCGGCGGCACCGAAGCGCCCCCAGTACTTCTCCCCCGACTCCGCGATCACCCAGGCATCGCCGGGATTCCGCGGCCCCTCAGGGCGACGCGGTTCACCGGAGGCAGGAGGTACGACAGTCACCCCCTCAGCCTTTCACAGCATCGGGGTCACGTCACCACGGCGCGACACGCGCCGGAACAGATCAGCGCTGACGCTTCTCGCGCACCCGCATGTTGATCACGATCGGCGTGCCTTCGAACGAGTAGAGCTCGCGCAGACGCCGCTGGATGAATCGGCGGTATCCCGGGTCGAGGAAGCCTGTCGTGAACAGCACGAACGTCGGCGGACGCGTCGACGCCTGGGTGCCGAACAGGATACGCGGCTGCTTTCCACCACGCAGCGGGTGCGGGTGCTCGGCCACGAGTTCCGCCAGGAAGGCGTTGAACTTGCCCGTGGGGATACGACGATCCCAGTTCTCCAGCGCCGTCTCCAGCGCCGGCACGAGCTTGTCGAGGTGACGCCCGGTCTTCGCCGAGATGTTCACGCGCGGGGCCCAGGCGACGTGCGCCAGGTCCTGCTCGATCTCGCGCTCGAGGTAGCGACGGCGGTCGGCGTTCTCGAGGTCGTCGTCGTTCAGACGATCCCACTTGTTGAACGCGAGCACGAGCGCGCGGCCCGACTCGAGCACGAGGTCGATGATGCGCACATCCTGTTCGCTGATCGTCTCGGAGACGTCGAGCACGACGACCGCGACCTCGGCCTTCTCCAGCGCGGCAGAAGTGCGCAGTGAGGCGTAGAAGTCCGCGCCCTGGGCCATGTGCACGCGGCGGCGGATGCCGGCGGTGTCGACCAGTCGCCACATCTTCCCGCCGAGCTCCACGACCTCATCCACCGGGTCGCGGGTGGTGCCGGCCAGGTCGTTCACGACCACGCGCTCCTCGCCGGCTGCCTTGTTCAGCAGCGACGACTTGCCGACGTTCGGGCGACCGAGGATCGCCACTCGACGCGGGCCCCCGATCTCCTGCTTCGCGACGGCCGAGACCTCGGGAAGCTTCTTCAGCACGGCGTCCAGCAGGTCGGCGACGCCACGTCCGTGGATGGCGGACACGGGGTGGGGCTCACCGAGGCCCAGGCTCCACAGGGCCGCGGTCTCCGGCTCCTGGCGGGCATCGTCGATCTTGTTGGCGACGAGGAACACCGGCTTGCCGCTCTTGCGCAGCAGCTTCACGACGTGCTCGTCTGTCGACGTCGCACCCACCATCGCGTCGACCACGAACAGCACCATGTCGGCGAGGTCGATCGCGACCTCGGCCTGCATCGCGACCGACCGGTCGATGCCGCGGGCGTCAGGCTCCCATCCGCCGGTGTCGACGAGCGAGAAGCGACGATCGGCCCACTCGGCCTTGTACGTCACGCGGTCGCGGGTCACGCCCGGGGTGTCCTCGACGACGGCCTCGCGGCGGCCGAGGATGCGGTTCACGAGCGCGGACTTGCCCACGTTCGGTCGTCCGACGATCGCCACCACGGGCAGCGCCGGGCTGTAGTGGATGCCGTCCTCGCCGAGCGTGATGCCCGCGAGGAGTTCCGCATCCTCGTCGTCCAGCTCGTAGTCGGAGAGCCCGGCGCGAAGTGTCTCCGCGCGCTGCTCGGCGAGATGCTCGTCGAGCTGGTCCATCTTCTCGGCGAGCTGGTCGGGGCCGCCTTCGTATTCGTCGTCAGCCACGGTGTGCTCCTTGGATTCGTTCGATCACCGTGAGGACGGCATCGATGGTCTGGGGGAAATCGAGTTCCGTCGAATCGACGACCTCGACGCCTTCTGCGGCGTTGAGGAAGTCGACGACGGCGCTGTCTGAGGCATCGCGCTTGTGCAGCGCCGCGGCGACAGCAGCCGCGTTCTCGCCGGCGAGTTCGCCGGCACGTCGGGCGGCCCGTACCTCGGGGGCCGCGGTGAGAAGTATCCGCACCGGGGCGTCGGGGGCGACAACGGTCGTGATGTCCCGCCCTTCGACCACGACGGCGGGGTACGACGACTCGGCGACGAGTCGCCGGAACATCTCGTTGACCTGTGCCCGCACCTCGGGCACGCGCGCCACGCCGCTCACGGCCCCGGAGACCCGCGGGTCGCGGATCGCCTCGGTGACATCGACGTCGCCGACGAGCACCGTCCGCTCGTCGGGGTCGAGCCCGAGCGTGAGCGGGAACGCGGATGCCGCGGCGCGAACAGTCTCGGGATCCTCGGTGTCGGCACCCTGATCGAGTACATGCCAGGCAAGCGCACGGTAGGCGGAGCCGGTGTCGAGGTAGCCGAAGCCGAGCGTGCGGGCGACGGCCTTCGACACACTGGACTTGCCGGAGCCGGCCGGGCCGTCGATCGCGATGAACTTGTGGGCGTCGGTCACGTGCGTCTCCGCGGCAGAGGTCGAGATGTCAGTCATTGGTGCTCCCTGCGATGCGCCAGCCGCGCTCCTGCAGTCCGGTGATCGCACCGTGCAGCGCTGCCGGATCGACGCTGATCTCAGCGAGACCGAACTGCGCGCCGGGAGAGTGCTCGAGGCGGAGATCCTCGACGTTGACGCCGAGCTCGCCGAGCTCGCCGAACAGCCTTCCGAGCTGCCCGGCGGTGTCGTCGACCATGACGACGAGCGATTCGAAGCGCTGGTTCTGTCCGTGCTTGCCGGGAAGACGCTCGACGCCGTCGTTGCCCTGACGGATCGTCTCGGCCACGATGCGGCGGGCGCCGGGAGCCCCGGGCTGGCGAAGGGCGTCAGAGATCTCCCCGAGGTCGGACGCGAGCGCGTCGAGGATCTCGACCACCGGTGCGGCGTTCGCCCCGAGGATCTGCACCCAGAGCTCAGGGGCGGATGCCGCGATCCGCGTCGTGTCGCGGACGCCCTGGCCCGCGAGACGGAGCGCCCCCTCCTCTGCTTCGGCGAGGCGACCCGCAAGCAGACTCGCCACGACCTGGGGCACGTGCGAGGTCAGTGCGACCGAACGGTCATGCTCCTCCGGAGTCATCTCGAGCGGCATCGCTCCCACATCGAGCGCCAGAGCCTCGACGAGGGCGAGATCGGAAGCCTTGGTCTCCTCGTCACGGCACACCACCCACGGCCGACCGATGAAGAGGTCTGCGCGGGCCGAGATCGCCCCACCGCGCTCACGACCGGCGAGCGGGTGCGAGCCGATGTAGCGGGCGAGGTCGACGCCGCGGGCCCGGAGCGTGCGAAACGGCTCGAGCTTCACGCTGGCGACGTCGGTGACGACGGCGTGCGGGAACCGTTCGAGCTCTACCTGGATCACGTCGGCCGTGACATCGGGCGGGACGGCGACCACGATCAGAGATGGTGAGTCGTCCTCCGCAGGGAGGCGGCCTGCACCGTAGTCGACGGCGAGGCGGAGCTGTGCGGGCGAGGCATCGGTCAGCACGACGTCGACGCCCTTCGTGCGGAGCGCATGCCCGATGCTCGCGCCGAGGAGTCCGGCGCCGACGATGCGGACGGTGCCGGAGAGGCGCGGCGCGACGAAGCCCGCTCTCCGCCCCGTGGGCGCACTCGTCGTATCGGTCATTCGTTCTCCTGCTCGCCTGGCGCCTCGGCGACACCGGAATCACGGCGCGACAGGGTCAAAAGCGCGCCGAGTTCGATTTTACTCAGTTCCCGCGTCTTCCCGGCCGGGAGGGTTCCCAGGTGGAGCGGACCGAACTGGCGACGCACGAGCTCTGTGACGGGGTGGCCGACCGCGGCGAGCATCCGACGCACGATCCGGTTGCGACCGGAATGCAGCGTCAGCTCCACCAGGCTCGACCCGCGAGACGTGTCCAGCAGCCGCGCCTTGTCCGCCGCGATCGGACCGTCTTCGAGCTCGATGCCCTTGGTGAGCTTCGAGATCGTCTGCGGCAGCACGGTGCCCTCGACCTTCGCGATGTACACCTTGGTCACGCCGAAGGAGGGGTGCGCCAGCACGTGCGCGAGGGCGCCGTCATTGGTGAGGATCAGCAGTCCGCTGGTCTCGGCATCGAGGCGGCCGACGTTGTACAGACGCTCCTCGTAGTCGGCGGTGAAGCGACGGAGGTCGGGACGGCCGCTCTCGTCCTTCATGCTGCTGACGACGCCGGTGGGCTTGTTGAGCATGACGTAGCGCTTCGAGACGTCGAGCTGCACAGCGGTGCCGTCGACATCGACGAGGTCGTTCTCCGGGTCGATCCGCCTGCCGAGCTCGGAGACGACGATGCCGTTGACGCGGATGCGCCCCTCGGTGATGTACTGCTCGACGACGCGTCGCGAGGCCACCCCCGCGCCGGCGAGGACCTTCTGCAGGCGCACGCCCTCGGGTGCGGTCTCGGAGTCTGTCGAGGCGTCGAAGCCGGTCATCGGATGGTCCCTTCGTCGAATCCGTCTGCCCCGTCATCGAGCAGCGGGGAGATCGGGGGCAGCTCGTCGAGCGAGTTGATGCCCAGGTGCTGGAGGAGCGCGTCGGTCGTGCCGTAGTTGAGCGCGCCCGTCTCGGAATCTGCGAACAGCTCGGTGATCAGGCCTCGGGCGAGGAGAGTGCGCACGACCGAGTCGACGTTCACCGCGCGGATGGAGGCGACCTGGCTGCGCGTCACCGGCTGCTTGTAGGCGATCACGGCCAGAGTCTCGAGAGCGGCCTGCGAAAGACGAGCGGGGGCCTGTCCGCCGACGAACTCGGCCACCACGGCGTCGAGGTCCTCACGCACGTACAGTCGCCACCCGCCGCCGACCTCCCGCAGCTCGAAGCCGCGTCGAGGACCAGTGCCCACCCCGTCGTAGTCCTCGACGAGCGCCTCGAGCGTCTGACGCACGGCGGGCACGGGCGATCCCACGGCGGCGGCCAGTGCGACGAGACCGATCGGCTCGTCCACGATGAACAGGATCGCCTCGATCCGCTCGGAGAGGGGGATCTCCGGCGCCGCGTCCGTGCTTTCCGGGGTCACGCTCTCGTCGGTCACGTCATCGGTCATAGTCGGCTCCCAGGGTCGCCAGCGTCTCATCCGACCAGGAGTCGGCTGCCCAGCGCAGCGTCAGCTCGCCGAGCGGTTCCAGTTGTTCGAAGGACAGTGCCGCATGCCGGTACAGCTCCAGCACCGAGATGAAGCGCGCGACGACGATACCCGGCTCGGTCACGCCGGCGACGAGCTCGCGGAAGCTCAGCGACTCGGCGCCGCGCAGCAGCGTCACCACGATCGCCGCCTGTTCGCGGATGCTGACCAGCGGCGCATGCAGATGGTCGAGCCCGACGTGCGGGATCTCCTTGGGGGCGAAGGCCAGCAGAGCGAGCGCGGCGAAGTCGTCGGCGGTCAGCGACCAGACGAGCTCCGGTGTCTGGCGACGGTGCTTCTCCTCGAGGCGGACGGCACGCACATGACGACGGTCTTCGCGCTGCAGGCAGCGAGCGAACCACGTCGAGACCTCCTTGAAGGCCCGATACTGCAGCAACCGGGCGAACAGCAGATCGCGCGCCTCGAGAAGAGCCACGGCCTCGGCATCCACCAGCTCGCCCTGCGGCAGAAGCCCTGCCACCTTCATGTCGAGCAGTGTCGCAGCCACGACCAGGAACTCGGAAGCCTGATCGAGATCATCGTTGTCGTCGAGCGCGCCCAGGTACGCGATGAACTCGTTGGTGACCGCGCTCAGAGACACCTCGGTGATGTCCATCTCGTGCTTCGAGATGAGGTTCAGCAGTAGGTCGAAGGGGCCATCGAAGTTCGACAGCGAGACCCGGAAGCCTGCGGTGTCGGCAGACGCGGAATCGCCTGCGCCCTCCTCGGGCGACGCGTCGACAGGTCTTTCGCTAGGCGACGGCGCCACGGGCGACCAGCTCCCGCGCCAGCCGCAGGTACGCCTGAGCGGCGGCGTGCTCGGGGGCGAACTCGGTGATGGGCACACCTGAGACCGAGGCATCCGGGAACTTCACGGTGCGGCCGATCACGGTCTCCAGCACGTCGTCGCCGAAAGCTTCGACGACGCGCTCGAGCACCTCGCGAGAGTGCAGCGTGCGCGGGTCGTACATCGTCGCCAGCAGGCCGTCCATCGTGATCGACGGGTTCAACCGATCGCGCACCTTGTCGATGGTCTCGATCAGCAGCGCCACACCACGCAGCGCGAAGAACTCGCACTCGAGCGGGATGATCACGCCGTGAGCGGCCGTCAGTGCGTTGACGGTGAGGATGCCGAGCGAGGGCTGGCAGTCGATGAGGATGACGTCGTACTCCCCCGCCACCTGGCGGAGGACACGGGCGAGGATCGTCTCACGCGCCACCTCGTTGACGAGGTGCACCTCGGCGGCGGAGAGATCGATGTTGGCCGGCATGACGTCGAGACCCTCGACGCTCGAGTGCACGATCGCGTCGTGCGCGTCGCGCTTGGTGTCCAGCAGCAGGTCGTAGATCGTCGGCACATCGTGCGTCGGGATGCCGAGGCCTGCCGAGAGCGCACCCTGCGGGTCGAAGTCGACGGCGAGGACCTTCCGGCCGTACTCCGCAAGAGCCGCGGCCAGGTTGATCGAGGTCGTCGTCTTGCCGACGCCGCCCTTCTGGTTGCACAGCGCGATGATGCGCGCAGGACCGTGCGACTTCAACGGCCCGGGGATCGGGAACCCGTGATACGGGCGGCCGGTGGGTCCCATGGGGGTCTCGTCGGCCTTCTGCGCCTTCGCCCTGGACTTCGCCACTTTCTCAGCCACCCGTTCTCCTGCTCCTTCGTGCTTGGTCGATTGTACCGGCCGGGCCCCCTCTCACACGCCGCGCAACGCGGCGACCGGCTCGATGCGGGCTGCACGACGTGCCGGGTACCATCCGGACGCCCATCCGACCAGCGCACCCAGGAGGGTCCCGGCGACGGCGACCAGAGGATCGGTCACGGGCGACCACCCCTGCACCGCCGCGACGGCGATCACCGCGACCACGCCGAGTGCCGACCCGATGATGCCGCCGATGAACCCGATGACGATGGACTCCACCATGAACTGCGCGCCGATCTGTCGCCGGGTCGCGCCGAGCGCACGCCGCAGCCCGATCTCGCCGATGCGCTCCATCACCGAGAGCAGGGTGACGTTGGCGATGCCGAGACCGCCGGCGAGCAGAGCGATGACGCCCAGGATGAGGAACACGACGTTCACGTCGGCCTGCACGTTCTGGCTGAGGTCGGACGATGCCGCCGGTGACCGCGCCTCGAGCGAGTCGGGGTCGTCGGGCTGGAGGGCCAGCACCGCCTGCTTCGCGACCTGCGGCCCCGCCCCCAGCGCGATGTGGATCGTCAGCTCGGAGGGCGAGGTCAGTCCGAAGTCGGCGCGAGCGGACCCTTGAGGGATGATGACCCCGTCCACGAACTCGGAACGGCGATCCATGCCCTCGATGATGCCGATGACGGAATATGAGACACCTGCGATGAAGATCGAGGGCTGCGAATCGACGCGGTTGATCCCCATCCGCTCGGCCGCGCGCTGTCCCAGAACCGCGACGCGGTCGCCACGGGCGTCGTGTCCGTCATCGAAGAAGCGACCGGTCACGAGGTCGCCGTCCACCGTCTCCGGAAGGTCCTGCGTGGTGGCGAAGAGCTTCGGGGATGCCGTGATCGGTGCCGACGGATCGTTCACCGGCACGGCTGTGATCGTCTCGCCGTCCGCGAGCTCGACCGGGGCGATCAGTGCGGCGCTGTCCACACCGGCCAACAGCTTCACGCGCTCGGGAGAGTCCCACGGCAGACGTCCGGTCGCGACCGTCGTGTTCCCTTTGCCGGACTGCGCCTTGGCCGGGGTGACGACCACCTGCGTCGCAGCGACGCCGTCGAACTGCCTCGCGATCTGCGCGGCGGCGGTCTGCGCGAATCCGAGCGTCGCGACCAGCGAAGCGATACCGAGGACCGTGCCGAGGATGGTCATGACGAGCCGTGCCGGACGCGAGCCGATGTCGGCCGTGGCCTCGGCTACGAGGTCCTGAAACGTGAACCGATCGGCATGCTTCACCGCCGGGAGCAGCGCGGCCGCCGAGTTCTTCGGCTCCACGACCTCATCGCCGGGGTTCTCGGCGCTCGTTTCCTCGACGTTCCTGCGACGCCGCAGCACGCGTTTCACAGTTCCGTCAATCGGCCGTCGGCGATGCGTATGCTGCGGCCGGCACGCCGTGCCACCGCATCGTCGTGGGTGATGACGATGAGCGTGAGCCCATCGGCGTTCAGCTCCTCGAACAGCTCCATCACCTCGCCCGAGGTGCGCTGGTCGAGGTTTCCCGTCGGCTCGTCCGCGAGCAGCAGCTGCGGGCTGCTGACGACCGCCCGCGCCACGGCGACGCGCTGGCGCTCACCGCCCGAGAGCGAGTTGGGGAAGAAGTCGATGCGGTGTCCGAGGCCCACGCGGGTCAACGCCGCCCGCGCACGGGCCTCGCGCTCCTGTCGCGGCACGCCGCTGTACAGCATGGGCATCAGCACGTTGTCGAGCACGCTGCGCCGCGGGAGCAGGTGGAAAGACTGGAACACGAAGCCGATGAACCGCGCGCGCACCGCCGCCCGCTCGTCCTCGGTGAGGTCACCGGTGAGCGAGCCCGCAAGCCGGTACTCCCCCACACTCGGACGATCGAGGAGGCCGAGAAGGTTGAGCATGGTCGATTTGCCCGATCCACTGGGTCCGACGATGGAGATGTAGTCTCCCGCTTCCACGGTGAGCGTCGCGGCCTTGAGCGCCTGCACCTCGGGCGGGCCGGGGAACGAGCGCGTGACATCGCGGAACTCGACGAGCGGAGGTGCAGGCGTCACCGCCCGACCACCACCAGGTCGTTCTCCTCGAGCCCGCCATCGACGGCCGTCACCTCGACAGCGCCCTTCGCGGCGAGTCCTGTCTCGACGACGACGAGCCTCGTCTTCGCATCCTTGCCCTCACGGGGATCGGACTCGACGACCTCCACACGGGATTCGCCGCCCGGCCCGGCAGTGAGTGCGGCGAGAGGAACGGAGAGCACGTCTCCGTCTGTCGCGCCGATCGCGAGCTTCACCCGCACGTTCTTCCCCTGCAGCTGGGTGATCTGCTCAGGCGTGAGCGGATCGGGATCGAGGAGCACCTCCCACCGCGCCTTGTTGTCCTTGCCCGCTTTCAGCTCCGAGATCACGGCACGATGCGCCGTCCCGTCTGGGAGTTCGAACGACCCTTCCGCCCCCGCGGTGAGAAGGGCGGCGTCCGCCTCGGCTGCGGCACCGGTCAGACGCACCGTCGCTCCCGAGACGGTCATGGCCGAGCCCGACAGCACCGATCCGCGCTCGACGCCGACCGCGTCCACCCGGCGCGGGAGCTCAGTGAGGTAGAGCACCTCGCTCGCCGGCAGGTAGGGAAGCGCCTTCTGACGAGCCTCTTCGAGAGCCTGATTGGCAGAGGTCACCTGAGCGCGAGCCGAGTCGAGTGCCGAGCGCTGGGCGCTGGTGTCCCTGCCCTTGCGGAGCTCGTCTCGTTCGAGCTGGGCGGTCTGCAGATCCCATTGCGCCTGTTGCACGTCTCCATCGCCGCCCTGTGCCTTGGCGAGAGCCTGCTGGGCCGCGGCGAGCTTCACATCGGCCTGCCAGGTCTCGACGGCGCTGGGTCCGGCTCCTGCCTCGTTCAGCGCCTTCTGGGCCTCCGTGACTCCGGTCTGCGCCGCGCGGACCCCCTCCTCGGCGGCCCGCACGCCGTCGGACGCGCCGTCCTCGGGCGAGGGCACGGGATATCCCGCCTGCGCGTACAGCTGGGCGACCGCATCAGCCGTGGCCCGATCGAACACGTTCGAGTTCACGTCGCCGACGCCGATCCCGACGCTCGTGAGTGCCTGCTTCAGCTGGAGCACGTCCGGGCCGGAGACCCCGAACCGCAGCGTGCGGTACGAGGGGAGCTCGCCCGGAAGCACGATGACCGGCCTCCCGACCACCTCGAGGGCGATCGAGAGTGGGGTGAGAGTGGCTCCGACCTCAGGGACCTGACCCGTGACCACCGCCGCGCCGGAGAACGCCGACGTGTCGAGCTTCACCTCGACCGCGTCCGCGTATCCGACATCCGCACGCAGCGTCACGTCGTTGCTGAGCGGGCCGAAATCGACCGGCGCCGTGACGAGGCCGGGTTCGGGTGCATCGGCACTGGAGGCGTCCGGCGACATCAGGAAGCGGCCGACGAGCAGCCCCACGACCAGGCACACCACGGCGATGAGCGCCACGATCCAGAGTGCACGATTCCCCCGCAGCACCCGGCCCCACCCGCTCACGCGAGAGGTGTCCGCCTCCGTCGCCTTCTCCTCGGCATCGGGATCAGGCTCGGCGCCGTCGATGAGTTCGGAGAACGCCGTCGTCTCGGCCGTGGATGCGGCCGTGGATTCGGGTTCGGATGCGGGCGTGGATTCGGCGGGGAGCTTCGTGGTCGGGGTATCGTCCTCGCGCATCACTTGCTCTGCTCTGCAGCGGCCTTGAACGCCTCGAGCTCCGTCTTGTTCTCGGCGATGAACTTCTCCTCGAGCGCGAACTGGATCTCCAGGGACTTCGTCGCGAAGGAGGTCTTCTCGCGGCAGTCGAGATCGATGAGGGCCAGCTTCAGCTCCCGCTCCCCGAGCGCCTTCATCTCCGGGCTCTTGCTCGGGTCCTCGAAATCGGCGGCTTCGGTGTCGACGGGCTCCGAGCCGTCGCCGTAGGCCGTCTCATAGATCTTGTTCTGCTCCTCCATGATCGACTCCGCCGCCTCGGCCTGCTTCGTGAAGCCGGGCTCACCCTTGTCTGCCATGCACGACGCCCACTCCGCGTTGAGGTCGGCCAGCTCCGGGGACTCCTGCGACGCCGTCGTCAGCTCCTCCATCTTCGTGCGCAGGGCACCGAACTCCTCGGACTGCGTGATGTCGTCGCCCTGGACCTCATGCTGCGCCCAGCCCTGGCAGCCGGCGTCCTCCCAGCTGTACTCGTAGCTGCCGTCCTCGGCCATCTCGTCCTCCGCCGGGCTCGGGCCGTAGAGCGTCTCATAGAACGCGGTCTGCTCCGACTCCGAGAGCGAGGAGACGTAGTCGGCGTTGGGGTCGGAGTTCTCCTCCTCGGACGGGTTCTCCTCGACCTGCTCCGCGAACGGGCTGTTGACGTACCCGTAGCCGTACTTCTCGACCCACTCCCGCTTCTCGGGCTCCCACTCGCCGCCATCCGAGATGACGGTGCCGTTGCTGGCGTTCGGTGTGTACTCGAACCCTTCGTCGGCCATGCACTGCGCGACCAGTTCCTCGACCTGGGCCTGGTCCTTCTCCATCTTCTTCTGCTGCTCCTCCTGCGAGAGGTCTCCGCCCCACGCCGCAGAGAGGTACTGGCTCAGCGGCGAGTCCTCGTAGCTGAGCTTGTCGTCGGAGGACGCGCCTCCGCAGCCCGTGAGGATGAACACCATGGCGGACGCCGCGAGCGCGGCGAGAGGAACGGTGGAACGCATGCGAAAGACTCCTTTGTACGACCGAAGATGGCCGGAGCCCTCCACGCTAAATCGTCAGACGCGGGCCCCGCATCCACCTGAGGGATGATAAATCACGCGTCGTGAAGAATCGGGGCGATACCCCTGGCGCGTCCGATAACGGACCTCTCCCCTCAGCGCGCGCGGGGATGCGAGGTCGCGTAGATGTCGCGGAGGGCGTCGACCGAGACGTGCGTGTAGATCTGCGTGGTCGCGACGGAGGAATGGCCGAGCAGCTCCTGCACCACGCGCACGTCGGCACCTCCCTGCAGGAGGTGCGTCGCGAACGAATGCCGCAGGGTGTGCGGCGAGACGTCGGTGGTGATCTGGGCGCGCTCGGCGGCGGCCCGGATGACCAGCCACGCGCTCTGGCGGGAAAGCGGGGCTCCACGAGCACCGAGGAAGAGTCGGGCCGATGCCCGTCCCTTCATGGCGAGCCCCGGGCGCACGCGCGTCAGATAGGCGTCCACGGCGGTGCGCGCGTAAGACCCCAGGGGCACGATGCGCTCCTTCGCCCCTTTGCCCCTCAGCCGCAGGACGTCGCCGTGAGCCAGATCGTCCACATCGAGGTCGATCGCCTCCGACACGCGCGCGCCGGTCGCGTAGAGGAGTTCGAGCAGAGCACGATCACGGATGCCGAGAGGTTCTTCGCCTGAGGGCGCCGAGAGAAGGCGCTCGACCTGTTCTATGGTCAGCGCCTTGGGAAGCCGTTGCGGCGCCTTCGGCGGACGGAGACGGGCGCTCGGGTCATCGACCTCGATGCCCTCCCGCGCCAGGAAGCGATGCCACCCGCGCACCGAGGACTGCAGTCTGGCCAGGCTCGTCGAGGCCGGGGGCGGCTCCGCCGAGGCCCGCTCACCGATGAACCGATCGATCACCGCGGGTGTCACCTCCGCGGTGTCGCCGATCCCCTCGGCGACCAGCCACTCACGGTATGTCCCGAGGTCACGTCGGTACGCCGCGATCGTGTGCGCGCTCAGGCCGCGCTCGACCGTGACATGACGCAGGTAGGCGTCGAGGGCGCGCTCGAGCAGCATCGTCAGCTCCGGTCGCGGAGCCTCTGTGCGGCTGCGAGCACACCGATCGCGAGGATGCCGTTGCGCATCCGCCCCTCGAGCACGGCGGAGACGGCCTCTGCCAGCGGCACCCACTCCACACGGATGTCCGCTTCCTCGTCTTCGCGATCGTGTGGCGATCCGGCCGATGCGACCCCGGTCGCGAGGAACAGGTGGATGATCTCGTCGTTCCCGCCGGGAGTCGTCCACGAGGAGACCAGCGGCTCCCAGTGCGCGGCGACCAGGTCGGCCTCCTCGGCGAGCTCGCGTCGGGCGGCAGCAAGAGGCTCCTCCCCCTCCACGTCGAGCAGCCCGGCTGGAAGCTCCCAGTCACGGTGCCGGATCGGATGGCGATACTGCTGGATCAGCAGCACGCGCCCCTCGTCGTCGAGCGTGACGATCGCCACCGCGCCGGTGTGATCGACGTACTGCCGAACGATCTCGCCCTCGCCGTAGCGCACGCGGTCGGAGCGCACGTCCCAGACGCTGCCCCGGTAGACGAGGTCGCTGTGGAGAACCTCCGGCTCGAAGGGCTCGTCCCGGAGGTTCTCCGTCGGCTCAGTCATCCGCGCTGACGTCGAACAGCTCGCTTGCACGGTGCCGCTCGATCGCCGCGCCGACCAGGCCGCGGAACAGCGGGTGCGGGGCAGTCGGACGCGAACGCAGCTCGGGGTGCGCCTGGGTGGCGATGTAGTACGGGTGCACGTCGCGCGGCAGCTCGACGTACTCGACCAGGTCGAGTTCAGGGTTGAGGCCTGAGAACACCAGTCCTGCTGCCGAGAGACGGTCACGGTAGGCGTTGTTCACCTCGTAGCGGTGACGGTGACGCTCGGATGCCTCGGGCGCGCCGTAGAGGTCACGGGCGAGCGATCCCTCGGCGAGTGCAGCCTGGTACAGACCGAGGCGCATCGTGCCACCCAGGTCGCCGCCGTCGAGGATGTCGACCTGCTCGGCCATCGTCGCGATGACGGGCTCTGCGGTGTCCGGGTCGAACTCGCTCGACGAGGCACCGACGATTCCCGCCACGTCACGGGCGTACTCGATGACCATGCACTGCAGTCCGAGGCAGAGGCCGAGCGTCGGGATGCCCTGCTCGCGCGCGAACTTCAGCGCGCCGAGCTTGCCTTCGATGCCGCGGATACCGAATCCGCCGGGCACGCAGATGCCGTCGAGCTCGGCCAGCTGCTCCTGGGCGCCTTCCGGCGTCTCGCAGAGGTCGGACGGAATCCAGCGGATGTTGACCTTGGTCTCCTGCGCGAAGCCGCCGGCCTTGAGCGCCTCGGTCACCGAGAGGTAGGCGTCCGGCAGATCGATGTACTTGCCGACCAGACCGATCGTCACCTCGTGCTTGGGGTTGTGCACCGCGTGCAGCACCTTGTTCCAGCGGGTCCAGTCGACATCGGCCGCCTTCTGGTCCAGACCCAGGCGGCGCACGATGTACGAGTCGAGACCCTGGTCGTTCAGCGTCGAGGGGATGTCGTAGATGCTCGGCAGGTCGACGGTGTTGATGACGCCCTCGACGTCGACGTCGCACATCAGCGCGATCTTGTTGCGGTTGCTCGCGCTCACCGGACGGTCGCTGCGCAGCACCAGCGCATCCGGCTGGATGCCGACCTGGCGGAGGGCTGCGACCGAGTGCTGGGTCGGCTTGGTCTTCTGCTCCCCCGATGCGCCCATGAACGGCACGAGCGACACGTGCACGAAGAAGACGCTGTCGCGTCCGAGCTCGTGGCGCAGCTGGCGGGCGGACTCGAGGAACGGCTGGGACTCGATGTCGCCGACGGTGCCGCCGACCTCGGTGATGATCACGTCGGGGCGCGGCTCCTCAGAGGCCTGCAGCCGCATGCGGCGCTTGATCTCGTCGGTGATGTGCGGGATGACCTGCACGGTGTCGCCGAGGTACTCGCCGCGGCGCTCGCGCGCGATGACCTGCGAGTAGATCTGACCGGTGGTGACGTTGGCCGCCTCGGACAGGTTGATGTCGAGGAAGCGCTCGTAGTGTCCGATGTCGAGATCGGTCTCGGCCCCGTCATCCGTCACGAAAACCTCGCCGTGCTGGAAGGGGTTCATCGTGCCCGGATCGACGTTCAGGTACGGGTCGAGCTTCTGCATCACGACGCGCAGACCGCGAGCAGTGAGGAGGTTGCCGAGGCTGGCAGCCGTCAGTCCCTTACCCAAAGACGAAACGACACCACCAGTCACGAAGATGTGCTTGGTCGTGTCGTTCTTGGGTCCCGCAGAAGAAGAGTTCATCACGGGCTTCGATCCTATCAGGCAGTGGGGACGCGGAGGCTGAGAAGTTCGCGGGCATGGGTCAGAGCGGCATCGGAATCGGCGAGTCCCGACAGCAGACGCGCCATCTCGGCTTCCCGCTCCTCCCCCTCCAGACGCCGCACACTGGAGGCCGTGACCGCGCCGTCATTGGCTTTGACGACCGAGAGATGGTTGTTCGCGAAGGCAGCGACCTGTGCGAGATGCGTCACCGCGATGACCTGCGACTTCTCGGCGAGCCGGGCGAGTCGCCGCCCGACTTCGATGGCCGCCGCTCCGCCGATGCCCGCATCGACCTCGTCGAAGACGAAAGTCGGAACCGGATCCGTCGCGGCGATCACCACTTCGATGGCCAGCATCACGCGCGAGAGCTCGCCACCGGACGCACCTTTCGAGACGGAGCGCGGCTCCGCACCGGGGTGAGGAGCGAGGAGGATCGCGACATCGTCGCGACCGTGCGCGCTCTCCGCTCCTTCGGAGACCACGACCTCCAGGCGCGCGTCCGGCATCGCGAGTGCGTGCAGCTCTTCGGTCACGGCCGCACCGAGCCGGGACGCGGCCTCGGTGCGCGCTGCCGTCAGGGCGTCGGCGTGTGCGTCGAGCTCGCTCCGCGCCGCATCCCGCTCGGCGATGAGGCGTTCGATGCGATCTCCGTCGTCATCGAGCTCGGCCAATCGCGCGGATCCGGTCTGCCAGAGGGCCAGGGCTTCGTCGAGAGATCCGTGCGCACGGATCAGGGTGCCGAGGGCAGCACGGCGTTCCTCGACGGCGGCGAGCTCATGCGGACCGGTCTCATCGAGGTCTGCGAGATAGGCGGAGAGGAGGCCGGCGGTGTCGGCGATCCGGTAGCCGATGTCGGCGAGGTTCTCCCCGATCGCGGTCAGCTGGGCATCGGACGCCCTCTCCAGCACGCGACGCGCCTCAGCGACGAGTGCCGAGGCATCGGGCTCGCCCTCTTCGTTCGAGAGCGCGCCGTGGGCGAGTGAGGCCGCGAGACGCAGCTCTTCGGCATTGGCGAGACGCTCCGCGCGCGCAGTGAGCTCCTCGTCCTCCCCCGGCTCGGGCGCCGTCGCCTCGATGAGAGCGATGGCCTCCCGGAGACGCGCGGCCTCTTCGGCTCGACGGTCCCGGTTCTCGGTGATCTCCGTGATCTCGGTGTCGAGGGTCCGCCAGCGTGCGAAGGCCTGGGCGTAACGGTCCACGGCGTCCGTGATCGGAGAGCCGCCGAAACGGTCGAGGGCATCGCGTTGAGCCGCGGCCGAGCGCAGACGCAGCTGCTCGGACTGGCCATGGACGACGACGAGCTCTTCCGCGAGCGACGAGAGCACACCGGCGGGGGCGGCGCGTCCCCCCACGCTCGCACGACTGCGGCCCTCCGCGCTCAGCGTGCGCGACACGTAGAGCTCTGCGCTCCCGGCGCCGACGGGCTCGAGCTCGCCACCGGCATCGGCGACGATCTCCGCGACGCTGCCGGCGGCGGGGACGATCCAGACGCCGGCCACCGATGCCTGTGCTGCGCCGGCACGCACCGCTCCGGAATCGGCACGCTGACCCAGCAGCAGTCCGAGGCCGGTGACGACCATGGTCTTGCCCGCACCCGTCTCGCCGGTGATCGCGGTGAATCCGGGGCCGAGCGGCAACACGGCATCGGCGATGACGCCGAGTCCCTGCATCCGCATCTCCTCGATCATGACGTCTCCTCGATCACGACGATGCCCCCGGGGCTTGGCCACGCCATCCTTCGACGGGCAACTGGAACTTGCGCACGAGGCGATCGGTGAACGCCGTCGGATGCAGACGCGCGAGCCTCACCGGACGCGACGACCGACGCACCACGACGCGAGCGCCCGGCGGCAGATCGTGCGAGCGCCGGCCGTCGCACCACAGAATGCCCGAGCCGTCGGTGCGCTCGAGCATCTCGATCGCGACGGAGGCATCGGGACTGACGACGAGCGGCTTGGCGAACAGAGCGTGGGCGGACAACGGCACCACGGCGATCGCCTCGACGCTGGGCCAGATGACCGGGCCCCCGGCCGAGAAGTTGTAGGCGGTCGAGCCCGTGGGGGTGGACACGACCATGCCGTCGCAGCCGAAGCTCGACAGCGGTCGGCCGTCGATCTCGAGGACGACCTCGATCATCCGCTCTCGGCTCGCCTTCTCGACGGTGGCCTCGTTGAGGGCCCAGGTCTCGTAGACCACGGTACCGTCGGCATCCTTCACACGCACCGACAGCGCGAGTCGCTCCTCGACCTCGTAGTCACGGTCGATGACACGACGCACGGCCTTGTCCATGTCGTCGCGATCGATCTCGGCGAGGAAGCCGACGTGCCCCATGTTGATGCCGAGCACCGGTGCACCGCTGTCTCGCACGAGTTCCGCCGCACGCAGGATCGTCCCGTCACCGCCCAGCACGATGGCCAGTTCGAGGTCGGACGGGTCGACGGAGACGCCGAGCACCTCGGTCTCGGCGAAGAACGGGTCGACGGCGACGAGGGCCTCGTGATCATCGGCGGCGAGGACGGGCCGTGCGTCCGCGTCTCTCAGCGCATCGATCACCCGGCGGGCGGCCTCGACGGTGTCCACACGGCCCGCGTGGGCGACGACCAGGATGCTGCGCTCGTTCATCGTCCTCCTGCCAGTCGGTTGATGCTGTCCAGCCATTCTGTCGGATTGCTTCCCCGGCCCGGCGCGAGATGCACGAGATACTCGGCGTTGCCGTGCGTTCCGAGGATCGGGGAGGGAAGGATGCCGAGCATTCCGAGCCCTGCGTCCCAGGCGCTCCAGACCGTTCGCGCCACCGCATCCGCGCGCGTGGCGGGATCCGTGACCAGTCCCCCGCGGACGGCGGTGCGCCCGACCTCGAACTGGGGCTTCACGAGCAGCAGGATGTCGGATTCCGCTGTGCCCACGGCGGTGACGGCGGGGAGGACGAGTTCGAGGGAGATGAACGAGAGGTCTCCGACGATGAGGTCGGGCGCCTCAGCCTCACCCGTGGCAGCAGTGAGGTTCTCGCGAGTCATGTGGCGCACGTTGTAGCCCTCGACGGCCACCACTCCCGGGTCGGCGGCGATGGTCGGGGCGAGCTGCCCGTGCCCGACGTCGACGGCCAGAACTCTGCGTGCTCCGCGTTCCCGCAGCACCTGGGTGAAGCCCCCGGTGGATGCGCCCATGTCGAGCGCGAGACGCCCCTGGACCGGGATCGCGAAGCCGTCGAGACCGGCGATGAGCTTGTGGGCGGCGCGCCCGACGTAGTGGTCGGCCCCGGCGATCGTGATCTCCGCCGCGTCGTCGACAGCGGTGGACGCCTTCACGACGGGGCGGCCGTCCACGCTCACGAGCCCCTCGGAGATGAGGGTGGCCGCGTGGCTGCGCGAACGGGCGAGTCCTCGGGCGGCGAGGGCGGCGTCGAGTCGCGTCATCGGGATCCCGAAGTCTCCCGCTGCTCGAGCTTCGCGCCGCTGTCGAGGCGACGTGAAAGCTCGTCGTGGAGGGCTGAGTACGCATCGGCTCGCGCCGGAAGCGGCTGGCCCTCGATCAGGCGCAGTCGACTCCACAGACCATCGGTCGGCGTGCTCGTCGTCTCATCGCTCACGGTTCTACTGTACGCGGCGCCTCCGACGCCGGAGGGAGCCACGCGAGCCGCCTCAGGGGCGATGGAACGGATCGTCGTACAGACGCTCGGGTACCCGCAGCACGAACACCGGGGTCCCGGATGCCCAGATGGCGGCGGCACCCGCGCGCAGCAGATCGATCTGCTCGCCCGACTCCGCGACGATCTCGACATCCGCTCCCGAGACGCGCACGGCGGCACCGTTCACGTGGAACACACCGCCCTGCTCGATCACCTCGGGGTACGGGGCATGGAGCTCACGGAGGTCGCCGAGGATGTAGGTGGGACGCGAACCCTCCGGTGCGGCCAGCACGTGCTTCGGACGATCGATGCCCGTGAGCACCAGCACCGAGTCGATACCGACACGACTCGCGCCCATGATGTCGGTGTCGAGGCGGTCCCCGATGAAGAGCGCCTTCTTCGCGCCGAAGCGCGCGAGGGCCTCACGGAAGATCGGCTCCTCCGGCTTCCCCGCGACCGTCGCGAGCCTGCCGATGGCCGTGTGCACGGCCGAGACGAGCGTCCCGTTGCCCGGCGCGACGCCGCGTTCGCGCGGAATCGTCCAGTCCGTGTTGGTGGCGATCCACGGGATGCCGCCTTCGTCCTCGGGAAGCTTGAGCGCGTATGCCGCCTCGGCGAGATCCGTCCATGCCACCTCGGGAGCGAACCCCTGCACGACAGCGCTCGGCGAGTCCTCGGCGCTTCGCGTGACCGTGTAGCCGGCCTTCTGCACCTCGTCGACGAGACCGTCGCCGCCGATGACGAGGATCGTCGCCGGCGCGGGGACGATCTGCGCCATCAGTCGCATCGCGGCCTGCGGGCTGGTGACGACATCGGATGCCTGGACGCGCAGCCCGAGACTGCTCAGGTGTGCTGCGACCGAGGCGTCCGTGCGTGCCGCGTTGTTCGTGATGTAGCCGAGCCGGGCCGACTTCGCCGCCTCGTTGAGGCTGTCCACCGCGAACGGCAGCGCGCCAGGCCCTGCGTAAACCACACCATCGAGATCAGCGAGAACCGTGTCGACCCCTTCGAGCGGAGTGCGCGAGGATCGCTTCCGAGAGAACAGCGCCACTACGCCTCCGGGTCCGAGTCTTCGTCCTCGTCTTCGCCGAGAAGCTCGCGCACCTCGTCTTCGACCGTCGGGTCCGCTTCCGCAGACGCGTCGTCGTCGTCGTCAGAGGCGCTCTCCTCTTCGACATCCGACTCTTCCTCAGCACCCTCAGGAGCGAGATCGTCAGAGGTCGCCGCGGCGACACCCTGTGCGCCGTCCTCGTCGTCCGGGAACTCGCCTTCGATGAGGCTGTCTTCGATGAAGATCTCCTCGTCGCCGGCTTCGTCGACGCCCAGCGCCTCGGCGGCCACCTCGGCGCGATGAGCCCAGAACTCCGCCTCGTCCGTGCGTCCGAGATCTTCGAGGACAGCGGCACGAGCGGCGAACAGAGCCGGGCTCCATTCGAATGCGCGATCGGGGTCGAGCTCGGGGATCTCGAGCTCGCCGAGTGCGAGTTCGAGATCGCCCTGGTCGAGGCGAGCGCCCGACATCGCGATCGCCAGCGCGACGCGGACAGGCGTGTCGAGCGCGGAGCGATCGACGGCTCGTCCGGTCTCGAGAGCACGGTCGGAACGACCGATGCCGCGCTCGCTGTCGACCATCAGAGCGATCTGATCGTCCTTGCCCGAGATGCGGCGGTAGGTGCGCAGCTCGCGCAGAGCGAGGGCGAAGTCCTCCGTGGCATACGCGGTGATGCCGAGAGTCTCCCGGACGATCGCGATGCGGCCGGCACGTCGCGACGCAGCCAGCGCATGCTCGTGAGCCAGTGCGGGATCCTCGTCGATGAGGCGGGAGGCCATCGCCAGATGACGGGCGACGTGCTCGGCGTTCTCCTTGCTCAGAGTCTTGAGCTCGTTGCGAGCTGCCCCATTGAGATCACGGGCCGTGACCTCATCGGGGATCTGCGGCTCATCGAACCGCGGACGCTCGTTCGCCGCCTGAGCCGGACGCTCCCTGCCCGCTCCCCCACGCTGCGGGAAAGACCGGGACTTGTCGCGGTCGCCGCCCTCGCGGCGAGGGGCTGCACCGTCACGGTTGTAGCCGCCTTCGCGGCGCGGGGCTGCGCCGTCACGGTTGTAGCCACCCTCACGACGCGGAGCTGCACCGTCACGGTTGTAGCCACCCTCACGACGCGGAGCTGCACCATCACGGTTGTACCCGCCTTCGCGGCGCGGGGCACCACCATCACGGTTGTACCCGCCCTCGCGGCGCGGAGCTGCACCATCACGGTTGTACCCGCCCTCGCGGCGCGGGGCACCACCATCACGGTTGTACCCGCCCTCGCGGCGCGGAGCTGCACCATCACGGTTGTACCCGCCACCCTCGCGGCGCGGGGCTGCACCATCACGGTTGTAGCCGCCCTCGCGGCGCGGGGCTGCACCATCACGGTTATAGCCACCTTCACGGCGCGGGGCACCACCATCACGGTTGTAGCCACCCTCGCGACGGGGAGCTGCACCATCACGGTTATAGCCACCTTCACGGCGCGGTGCACCACCATCACGGTTGTACCCGCCACCCTCGCGACGGGGAGCCGCACCATCACGGTTATAGCCACCTTCACGACGCGGAGCACCACCGTCACGGTTGTAGCCACCTTCACGACGGGGAGCCGCGCCGTCACGGTTGTAGCCACCCTCGCGACGCGGAGCTGCACCGTCACGGTTGTACCCGCCGCCCTCGCGGCGCGGGGCACCACCATCACGGTTGTACCCGCCACCCTCACGGCGCGGAGCTGCGGCGTCTCGGCTGTTGCCGGAGCGTCCGCCAGAAGCCCGGTTCCCGCGCGATCCACTGTCGTCGTTGCGACGCGGACGGCGCTCTTCCTCTTCTGGCATGATGCTCCCTGTTCTCTTCGTGTAAACGCAAAATGGCCACCCAACGATGGGTGGCCATTTTGACTAAAAGGAGTCCGGCGGTGTCCTACTCTCCCACAGGGTCCCCCCTGCAGTACCATCGGCGCTGTGAGGCTTAGCTTCCGGGTTCGGAATGTAACCGGGCGTTTCCCTCACGCTATGGCCGCCGAAA
>JAESGQ010000134.1_pt1 | contig 39190 bp, 40 predicted proteins | sample 9266251 | NCBI WGS metagenome assembly JAESGQ01 (sample SAMN17056778, study PRJNA650883) | algae metagenome | isolation source: Kaiparowitsia implicata GSE-PSE-MK54-09C and co-occurring heterotrophs from... | place: USA: Kaiparowits Plateau, Grand Staircase Escalante National Monument, UT ... | reverse complement strand
TCGCAAAACGCTCTGCTACTCCAAGTCCGTAGAAATGCTGGCTCACTCTGTACGCCTGCTACTTCACTCCCTCAAGTTCGACGATGTCCCGTTCCCTCCCAGGTTCATCCCTTGATTCAGCAACGCCGAATAGGATTAGCAAGCAAGTTTTAAAGCATGTATGCACGAGACCTTTTCCACGACGCCGTAAAAGCAGCCTTACAGAAAGACGGGTGGGCGATCACCCATGACCCTTTAACCATTGCCCTTGCTGATGGTCAGCTTCAAATAGATTTAGGTGCTGAGCGATTGATCGCGGCCTATAAAGACGAGCAGCAAATAGCGGTAGAAATTAAAAGCTTTACGGCCCCCTCTGCAATTTCTGAGTTTCATACAGCATTAGGACAGTATCTAAACTACAGGGTGGTCTTGAAGCTAAAAGAGCCTAATCGCCTGCTCTATTTAGGTGTTTCTGTAGAAATCTATGAAAGTTTTTTCTTTCGTCAACTACCCCAATTAAGCTTGCAGGAGTATCAAATCAAGCTAGTTATTTTTGATCCAGAAGGTGAGGTAATTGTGAAATGGATAAACTAAGCCAGCGGCGTGAAATTGTTAAAGATCTTCTGTGCAAATATGCTCAAATCAAGCCAGCCTATGGCGAAATCGAGCGACAAACAATTTTTGATCAAGAACGGAATCATTACCAGTTGATTAATGCAGGATGGGAAAATCGGCGGCGAGTCTATGGTTGTTTGATTCATGTTGATATTCAAGCAGACGGGAAAGTTTGGATTCAATATGACGGGACAGAAGCAGGATTAGCCAATGAATTGGTTGAGGCTGGTATCCCAAAGCAGGAAATTGTTTTGGCGTACCAGTCAGACTATATGAGAAAGTTGACTGATTTTGCAGTGGGTTAGCTGCGGTTTTCTGACTGTCGCGTAATCGGCCTTTGCCTAAAGTCTTATTGCCCGATCCTCAATTGAGCCAATGTTGAATAGGGACTTTTGGCTGGAATCATCTGAGGAGAACGTATAGGTGGTTCAATCTTTGTTGCGATCGCAGCGTACCCATCTAACCCATCACCCCACAGCAGGGATTTTGACAATGCTGGCGGACTGCAACACAGCGGGAAACTGTTTCCAGGGAATATCGCCTGTCGTGCTGGTGAGATAAAGCTGGCCAAACTGGGTCGTGTTGTAGACATGTGGATGATAATTCTGAATGCCCTAAGCCTTAGGCAGTTTAGCAACCCTGACCACAGGTCTAGAACATCACCGCCAAACTGAAATAAGGCAGGGGCGGTTTCATTGGTTGGTAATGTGGTGAATAGAGGGGCCTCTATCATTGGGTTGACAGCTAGGGCGTTCTTCGGATGAGCGGTGACAGGATTGGCAGACGAAGAGGGCACGTTTGAGCATAGGTTTGGGCGAATGTGATTAAATCTTGTGGGAGCATCGGGAGTGAGTTGGTTGTGGGAACCGAGCTATTCCATGCCAATTGATAGTTATCGAGAAGCACTCCAGTCGATGGGTAACAAGTTCTATAAAGTGAGTTGAGAATTATGACCATGATGACTCTATCTCCTAAAGCTGTTCGGTTTCTGGTAGAAGCATTAGAATTTCGGATGGCGGCCTATCAAGCTCAATTGGATATGCCAGAGTTGGATGAAGATGATGCTTCAGAATTAACGAATGACATGATGTTTTTGGAGCCTTTGGTGCAAGAGTTGAAGGAGATCCGAGATGTGCCTGTGTCACAGGTCTTTTAGAGAAGATGTCTACTCATCCACCCATTCACTCACATGCCCACTGCTAGAACCTTGGCTATGCTAGCGGACTGCAACACAGCAGAAAACTGCTTCCAGGGAATATCGCCTGTGGTGCTGTTGAGATAAAGGTGGTCAAATTGAAGTAGGACAGGGGCAGTTTCATCGGTTGGTAATGTGGTGAATAGGTAGGTGGGTTTAGTGGGGGCAGAAAAGGGGACGGCGCAGGGGTTGTCGAATGTCCAAAGACATCCTACAGGCTGAATTTCAAAGCTGAATAATCGCCGGGGATGGGCGTTAGGAGTAGATGAAGCCATGATGGTCAAAGCTTTATTGTGATAGAGGTAGAATGAAGGCACCATGGCTTAAAACATGAAGGATTATGAAAATCACGATTGACATCCCGGATAGTATTGATCAGTCTGCTGAATTGACTCAGGCTGAGTTGCTGCGCGAGATTGCGATTCTCCTATTTCAATGGGAGCGGGTGACTTTAGGCAAAGCAGCCCAAATTGCTAGAATGCACCAGTTTGAGTTTCAAAAGCTGCTGGCTAGTCGCAAAATCTCAGTCCACTATGGGCTAGAAGATTATCAGGCAGATGTAGCAAACTTGCGTCAGCATAATTGGCGATGATTGTTGTCAGCGATACCTCTGCAATTAGTAATTTGTTAATTGTTGGACAGCTTGAACTGATTCAGCAGATCTATCAGAAGGTGGTAATTCCGCTTACGGTTGATCGAGAGGTTCGTGCGCTTCAAACTTTTGGAATTGATCTTGCAGCTTATACATCGGCAACCTGGCTAAATGTGCAAGTACCAACAAACGTTTTGTTGGTTGACAAACTCAAAGAAGAGTTGGATGACGGTGAAGCAGAAGCAATCGCGTTAGCGCTGCAACTCGAAGCAGATCGATTGTTAATTGATGAGCGACTGGGGCGTCTAGTAGCCATATGCGATATGGGTTAAACATTACAGGCATTTTAGGGATTTTGAAGACAGCAAAGATGCTAGGGCTAATCTCAACAGTGAAACCAATTTTAGAGGCTTTGGTGCAGCAAGCTGGATTTTGGGTTGTTCAGACTCTGTATGAACGAGTACTAGAAGATGTTGGCGAATGAAGGTAATCGCCCCCCTTTCCAAAGCCCGTTCACAAAGTGTACAAAGGGCATAATCACTCACACAGCCACTCACTCACTCATCCCTCTACTCCCTTCCCTCTACTGCTGGAATTTTGGCTATGCTGGCAGACTGCAACATGGCGGGAAACTGTTCCCAGGGAATATCGCCTGTGGTGCTGTTGAGATAGTGCTGGCCAAACTGAAGAAGGGCGGGGGCGGTTTCATCTGTCGGCAATGTGGTGAATAGGTAGGTGGGTTTGGTGGGAGCAGAGAAGGCGGCAGTGCAAGGCTTGTCGCAGATCCACAAACACCCTACAGCCTGAATTTCAAAATCATTAGACTGTAATTGTTCAGATGCTAATGTGTTGATCTGTTTAAGTAGGCGATCGCCATCAGTCGGTTGATCTTTAGGACGTTCTTCGGGGGAATGATGGCAGGATTGGCAGACAAAGAGGGTATGCTTGGGCATAGATTTAGGGAGTGTTGACTAAATACTTAAATAGATCATCAATTACACCATCGACTCCAAGAATGTGGCCCGCAGACCATGACATAAAATCAACAGAATAAACACGATTATTTTGAACCGCTTTAAGTTTTTGCCAGAGGGGATCTCGCTGAATTTCTTCAAAGGCTTGGGCTCCATCATTGGAAAATGTCGTCACAAACAAAACATCACCATCTGCTTTCTCTATTTCCTCCTTCGAAACGGTATAGTAAGCATTAGGTACTTCAATCATTTGGGATGCAGGCCGTTGTAACCCTGCATCATTTAAGATGAAGCCAGCAAATGAGTCCTTGGTATCAATATTGATTTGACCTTTCCCAAGATAAATGAAGGAGATCTTTTGATCCTTATAGCGATCGCCCAACGCCAACTTTAGCTCTTCTATACGCTGGTAATAGTGATCCCAAACTGCTTTTTCAACGTCTTGCTTGCCCAATGCCTCAGCCAAAAAACTGAAATGCTGATCCCAAGTTGGGTATTCAAGGGTGCCTAAAACAGTCGGAGCAATTTGCGATAAAGCTGGATAAATGGATGAGAACCAGTCTACGCCAACGATCAAATCTGGCTTGAGCTGCAAGATAGCCTCCAGATTTGGTTGAGAGGTGCCAACTAGCTTGATGCCTTCGGATTCGCCGGGCACAAATGTTACTGAATTATTGCCCTGATGAACTTCGTTAGTAGAACCAGCAGGTTTAATGCCCAGTGCTAACGTATTGCCTAATGTAGGTAAGGATAACGTCACAACCCGCTGGGGATTGATTGGCACACAGGTTTCCCCTTGAGTATGGGTAACCATGCGACATTCTGTGACGGGTGTTTCAGGTGAGGACGATACCCTTTGAGGTGGATTGTATTGGCAGGCCGTTACCAAGGCAAAACCTAAAAGACCAAGTATGAGCCAGTCAAAGAAATGTCGCATGGTTCAATCGCTAAAACTGCCAGGATACAGTTCCCTGAATGGTGAGAGGTTGGCCGTAATTTACTCGAGTGGAGCTAGAGCCATTTTCGAAATAGGTTATGTCAAACAGATTCCTAATATTGAGCGCGGCTCTGAATTGATCACGGTTATAGAAAACTGCCGCGTCAGTGCGAAGATAGTTCGGAATATCATAGGTGTTTTCGAGATCGCCTGCGCGATCGCCCACAAAAAATAATCCTAAACCTGCTCCTAACCCCTGAAGATTGCCTGCCTGGATTTCATAGGCAGTCCACAGGTTAAAGGAATGGTAGGGCGTATTGGGTAGCCGGTTGCCGACAGTGAAGGTATTGTCTTGGGTGATACGGGCATCGGTGTAGGCATAACCTGCGTAAACATTCCAGCCCGGCAGAATTTCACCAGCAGCATTTAGCTCCAGTCCTCGACTGTTTTGCTCCCCAGTCTGAATTTGAAATCCTGGATTATTAGGATCTTCTGTTAACACATTTGTGCGGGTGAGATCGTAGAGTGCCAGGGTGGCGGAAAGGCGATCAGTTAAATCAGCTTTAGCTCCAATTTCAAACTGCTGGCCGCGCTCAGGCTGAATCGTTTGGTCTAGTGCGCCACCAAACAAAAAGACGCCGCTACCGGGAGTAAATGAACGAGTATAGCTAGCGTAAAGGGAAAGGGGTTCAATCGGTTGATACACAATTCCCAATCGGGGGCTAAATGCGCTGTCTGATAGGGTGCTCTCAGAGTTGGTAGAAAAGTCTTTTGATACTTGATCAAATAGATCGAACCGACCGCCTAATAGAACTATTAAGTTATCAGTCAAATCAATCTTATCTTGAATATAAAAACCTAAAGATCGTGTAATTGCCGTATTCCTAAAATCTTCCCCTAGAGCGCCGGGAGGCTGCCCGTAAACAGGATTAAAAATATCCAAGGGTGCGGCGGCAGCACTCCTAAAGCTCGGTACCAGATTTTCATAGCTGTTGATATCAAAACCTAGCAAAAGTTCGTGCTGAAGCGAACCCGTCAAAAATTCACCGACCACGTTGGTGGCTAAGTTGTAGGAGGTGCTGACAAAATCATATTCTCGATAGGAACGACTCAGGGTGCGGTTGTCGGCTCCCAGACTACCCGGCAGCGTTCTTCGATCGCTGTAATCGCGATTGTTATATAGAAACGAGTTGCGAATTGTCCAAGTGTCACTCAACTCATGTTCTAGCCGATAACCAACGCGGGTGAGGGTGCTGTCAATGCGATCTGAGGGCTCGCCCACATTACGACTGCGGGGAATGGTGCCATTGGGGTTGGGCAAAACTGACCCGATTACAGGCACAAAGGGAGTAAAGCCGCTATCTCGGGTTTCAATGTAGTCGCCCTCAAGCGTCAGACTGCCGCGATCGCTGATCACGCTGATCACTGGAGAAATATTCAAGTTATCGCTATTGTAAAAATCGATAAAGCTGCCGGAGTTGCGGTAAGCACCATTTAGCCGATACAGAACCGTGCCCGATTCATTGAGTGGCCCTGATAGGTCTACAGCACCTCGGTAAAAACTATAGCTGCCCAATGTGGCATCAACGGCATAAAAAGGTTCGCTCAAGGGCTGCTTGGTGACTAAATTAATGCTGCCGCCAGGATTGCCTAAGCCAAACAGTACTGAAGCGGGCCCGCGCAGCACCTCAACCCGCTCAACACTACCCAGTTCAACATACTCTCCGCCTCCTGCATCCACCTGACCATTGCGGAGTAGGTTGTTGTTAAGGGCCTCAAAGCCGCGAATGCGATAGGTCAATGTTGGGCCTGAGTTGAAATCTGCCGTTACCCCTGGAACGTTTCTGAGAGCGTCGTCCAAGCGGGTTACCTGCTGATCTTGTAGCAATTGCTGGGGGACGACTTGAATGGATTGGGGAATATCGCGCAGGGGCGCACTGGTTCGTGTCCCCACAGAGGTGTTGGGTATTCGGTAACCGTCCTGCTCTCCCGTCACCACTACCTGAATCGCGTCATCCTCCGCACCGACTACCGCTTCGCCCAGCGTCACCGCCAACCCCGTAGCCGTCACCGCTGCCACAGGCGGCGCATCCGTCCCAGTAATCGCAACCCGCACCAAGTCGCCCGGCTCATTCGTCGCGCTCACCAGGGCAATACCCTCCGCTGGGGCAAATTGTTCAAACGAGTTGCCATCGGGTAAAACCAACACCGCATTGGGAATATCGGCAATCAGCGCATTGCCCACCGTCTGGGTCGTTGGGGCGGGCAGGTCGCCCTCGGCGGTTTCTAAGACCAGCTGCAAACCCGCTTCAGTTTCCTCAACTCGCACCCCCGTAATCTGCGTCAGCGACGCTTCGATTTGGGCAACCCAGTCGGAGAGGGTGAGGGCAGGGGGGTGGATGGGTGTGGGGGTGGATGGGTGAATGGGTGGATGGGTATGTGAGTATGTGGACTGCTCGGTCTCATCTACTCGCCCACTCATCCCATCATCCACGTCCTGACCGCTCTCCTGCGCGGCCACAGACAAGCCCCCCGCCAAACCCAATGTCAACGCCAGCGATACCGACCCATAAACCTGCCACACGTTCATCTCAACGCCTCACACTAAATGCTCTATTGGCAATCTTTCTCGATTGCAATGAAAGGCAGTGTAAGGAACCTGAGAGATCTGCGTCTACTCAAATCCGGCCTTTGATCCGAAACCGGACAATTTTTTGGAACTAATTCTGACCAAACGCCAAAACTTGGGCGGCACTGAGCCCAAAACCGGGAATCACAGTGGATTGAATCGGACCGTCGCCCTGGTACACCCTGTCTTCATACTGGCCATTCACCCACAGGCACACCGTCACTTGCTGCATCTCCGGGTCAATAATCCAATATTCCGCAATGGCACGGGCTGCATATTCCGTGCGTTTGTAGCGATAGTCGCGGTCTCGATTTTCTGGCCCTGGAGAGACGACTTCAACCACCAGCACAGGTGGCGGCATTTCCTGAGTGATAGTGTTGCGGCGTTGTCCTGCTAATGCGGCCTGCCCCTCTTCGCTGAGTACCGCTAAGTCAGGCAGGCGCACCTTTGCCCGTCTGCCGCTGACGGCAATTTCTAAATCCTTGAGGTTAATCAGCGCGATAGGCACATGTTTGGCCAACTCAAACATCAGCAACTTAGCCAGCTGGCAATTTTCCGGCGATTCCGTCGGCATTTCCACTAATTCCCCATCCACCAGTTCATAGCGGGTGTCGGTGCCGTCGTCATAGTCCAAATACTCCTCCAGGGTCATGGGTTTGGAGGACTTACTCACTATTTGCGTCATGATCTCCAGCCTCCGCGATCGCCCCAGCATAAGCACGGTTTGATCGTAGCAAACTCTAGTAGACTGCCATGCCTAAGGTGCAAGGTTTACGGTGAAGGGTGCAAGGTTTACGGTATTAGTCATCCCCGACACCGCAAACCCTAGACCATTGCCCCTATCACAACCAGTTTGGCTAATTTTAGAGCCGAGCCAATTTATGTCCCATGGCACACTGCTTGGGTGTGATGCCAAACTTACGCTTGAAGGCAGCGGCAAAGTGCCCCTGGTTGCTGTAGCCGCAGCGATGCACGACCTCCGCCACGGTGTAGCCCTGCCGCAACAGTTGCTCTGCCCACCGCAATCGCTGCTCGGTGAGGTAGCCCAACACCGTGGTTTGAAAGACGGCCTGAAAGCCGCGCCGGAGGGTGCGATCGCTCACTCCCACCCGCTGCGCCAGCTCGGTTTGCGAGGGCGGGTTTTCGAGGTGCGATCGCAGAATTTCTGCTGCATAGTGAATACGGGCAATCGTGTCTGCCTTAAGGGAATCAGACGATGGGGTTGCTTCATGGCTCAGCATCCCGTCCAGTTGCAGTGCCATCAGTTCAAACACTTTGCCCTGCAAATAGAGCCGCTTGGTGATTCCCAGAAATGGACAATTGATGATTTGCTGCACCACCGAGCGCATGGCTCCTGTCACCCTGGGCGAAAAGACACGCTGCGAATCATCCCCTCGCATCAAAGGGTGCAACTCAGAGGGCAATTCCCCATCTGGCATAGCAAATAACTGACTAAACAGGTGCGGCTCAAGGTGAATATTAACGCCCACTTCGGGCTGATTGGCTGGATGAAAGTTGGTCACGGCGGGTTGAATGCCGCTACCGCCAATGTAGCTCTGGGTGGCATCTTGATAGAGAAAATCGCCGCTATCCACCACACCTGACAGATGCACCATAAATTGCACCAGATGAAGATGCTCCCTTCCCCGATACGTAAGGTCTTCGTAATAGGTTTCGTTGAAAATAGATAGCTCTAAACCTGGGCATAGCTCCATATCGCGGTTATAGCCGCTACCCAGTTGCGAAGGCATCGTGCGAATCGTCTCTAGACGATCGATAGACACCGCAGGCGGGCAGCGCTGCTCGGCCTCGACCCAAATGGCATTCACCTCCTGGCTCGTCAGCTCAACCATAGCGTGAGAAAAGCTCAAAACTATTAAAAATTAGTCTCAATAGTCTAGGATTTCTGTAAAGAAGTCAAGAGAGAAGAGACTGCAGGGTTATAGTGCAAAAACAAAAAGAGTCTGCCAATCCCCCCCTTACACCTCGCCCCCTTCACCCTTTACCCTTCACCCAACTACCCCGTCTTATCCCTTACAATACCCCTAGCCTTATTAGCACTTGCTACTAATAACTATGCTCGACGTTGCCACGCAAATCGCTCTTACCACCCGCAAGCTTACCCTCGCCTACGACGGCAATATCATTATCAAAAGCCTTGACCTAGCTCTACCCCAGGGCCGAATCACTACGTTAGTAGGGCCAAACGGCTGCGGCAAATCGACCCTGCTGCGGGGCATGGCGCGGCTGCTCAAGCCCCAGGGGGGCACGGTGTATCTAGATGGCGATGCGATCGCCCACCTGCCCACCAAAGACCTCGCCAAGCGTCTGGGCATTTTGCCCCAAAGCCCCAGTGCTCCCGAGGGCCTGACCGTGCGGGAGCTGGTGGCCCAGGGCCGCTACCCGCACCAAAACTGGCTCCAGCAGTGGTCCAAGGAAGATGAGCTGAAGGTGGAGGAGGCGATCGCCACTACCCACCTGCACGAGTTTGCCAACCGCCCCCTCGACACCCTCTCCGGCGGACAGCGCCAGCGGGCCTGGATTGCCATGGCCCTGGCCCAAGACACTGAAACCCTATTGCTAGATGAACCGACAACCTATCTGGATCTAGCTCACCAGATCGAAGTGCTGGACTTGCTCTATCAGCTCAACCGTCAGGCTGGACGCACCATCATTATGGTGCTCCACGACCTAAATATGGCCTGCCGCTACAGCCACCACTTAATCGCCCTGCGCAGCGGCATGGTATCGGCCCAAGGCAAACCAGTTGAGGTAGTCACCGAGGAAATGGTAGAGCAAGTGTTTGCCTTGAAGAGCCGCATTATCACCGACCCCGTATCTAACACACCGCTGTGCCTGCCCATTAGCCAGACTATCAAGAATCAGTTTTATTGATTTATAGCTGGCAGTAGGGCCATCAACCCCTAACGATTACCTTTCAGGATGGTAAGGTAAATTGCGCCAAGCACTCAGCCAGAGCTTTTGGTAAATATACAGAGCCAAACGCTAACCCTATCCCAACTGGTGAGGGACTGACCATAATCACGATATTCATCTGCCCAGCGGTATTCATCTGACCCTAGCATTCTCGTCATACAGTCGCTTCAATAACACTGACGTTAGTTAAGCCTATCGTTGCATGTAATAGCTGACGGTGCTTTTGACGGCTTCAAACACAAGAATAAACAGTGGAAAGCTAATGCCCATCAGCCCTAACCACCCGGCTAGGCGGCTGAGCAGAAGGCGCGATCGCCGATTATGCACATTACGAAGCCGTTTAGATCGCGAGACCCAGTGGGGCGCAAGAGCCAGCAGCATGGCTCCAATTAAGCCGAAAGGAACCGCAATCGACCACCAAAGCGGAAGGCGATCGCCCGGCTGCAGCACCTCCGCACTAGGGAGTAATACCAGCACAACCACCACTAAGCCTAGCCAAATCGACAGACTGATTAACAACTCACGCAGAAGAGGATGCTTAAGTTGTTGAGAAATAGAAAAGCGATTCATCATATGTGTTGCCGTGACCCAATGCCTGATTTGGTGCTGAATGGATAACTTAGAAGTCTAAAAGCTTCTACCAATCGACAGAGATTATGTAAATTTATATCATCCAAACTAGCTACCCCAAAGCCTGAGGACTGATAAAACCCCAAAAGCCCGCAGAACAGCCACACAGGACACGGGTTGGCTTTATTTCTAGGGCGATCGCTCATGCAGCATGAGACTCCGCAGAGCGGTCGCAGTGCAACAGGGTCTATGTCGTCCGCTGCATAAGCGATACAAAACGCTAGGGGCTGTCATCAATTAGCCTCTGAATATCCCAGAAATCAACAGTCAAAGCCCCTAGTCTGGTTTTTAAGTCAGGCGTGGCAACGCTCATAGCATAAGGCGTTTGGTTGGAATTGATGACACGCCCTAGAGCTTGAGGTGTGACTTGTGAAAAATGTGGATCAGATTTTCTTATAGAAACTCAAAAAAGTGGGAACTTTAGACGTAGCAACCGTCAGGGTACGTCTCTTTGCAAAAATACTTAGCGTTGAGTAGGGTCTCTCAAACTACTTATCAACGAAAACTGTGTTGCTGCCCTCACAGCACCTCTACCTATCGGTTGCAGCAGATGGTTTTGCACACCATAGCCCCCTCAACCTCTAGCTCCATTCCCTACCCCGGCAATGATAGGCTAGTTTAGCTGCTCCAGGTTAAATTTTGTCATAGCCCTACTTCCTGCCCGGAAACTAAGGCTCCCCGTTGAATATTTATTGAGGGGCACCTTATGAAGACGTAGGTGGCTGATCCATCGGCCTCTAAATGATTCTCGGCCCATGCGTTTTGGCTTTGAGGGTCAGCGGTCAGCCTAAGCAGAGATTGCCTACCCTGCTCTTAGTGTCCGCATTCCACTGAATGTGTTGAATGTGTCTCTAGGCACCGTCATTCAAGCTCCGCCGCTTGGTAGCAAAGCCTTCATAAACCGCCAGATGGGCATCTAAAATGTTGAGCCGTTCGTAGATCAAAAATGCGGGCATTGAAAAAATATGAGCTTCAGGCGTCTCAGCATCGTCTATCGGAATGCAGATGGGGGGTAAGACCCCTCATCTGTGATAAATTCTGTATAGTTCATCTGTATAAAGTAAATTAGCTGTTAATTTAGTGCCTATTGGTCGCCTGTGGCCTTGACCTACGGAGGTTTAGCAGGAGTGGCAGTTTGACAATAACACTCTTAAAAGGCTGCACCCTGCCGGGAGGCTATAACCAATGTCTGACAGCGGCTAGCATCTAAGAGATCTTGCGATCATTGCGAACTCAAGAGACTGATAAACTACATCGGCATTGAGCAATAAAGCACAACAAAAGAGAGAAGAAGAGAAAGTATAGAGATGTGAATATGTTTAGCAATTGACACCTAACGGTTTGAGCTTCGATTTGATTATTCAGTGCTAGCGGTTTACCTGGTTTGGGCGCAATGTCGCAGATCCTCTTTTCAAACGAATGGTTGAAGCAATACGCTGACCCCTATGCAATTCTGGGGCTCTCTGTGACCGCTGACGATCGGCGTGTGCTAAAGCGCTATCGCGATGTGGCGAAACGGCTTCATCCCGATGCGTATGTTCAAGCGTTGCCAGAGGTACGGCAAACGACGTCCCAGTTATTTGCGCGGTTGGTTAGCCCTGCCTATCAAAAGCTCAAGCAAGATAAGGGTCGAGCTGAATACTTGGCAATGTTGCGGTTCCGGGTGCGGCGAATGAATCGGGACGGGATGCCTGCGCTACAAGGGGAATTTGCTCAACAGTTATTGCGGCAGCCGCCACCCCAAGTTGAGACCTTCTATGAGCAGGCCATTTCTCGTTTAGCAGAGACGCAGTTTCATTCGCTGGAATTATTTGAGGCGATCGCCCCTCAGTTAGAAGAACTTAACCTGGTCTATCTCAAGCAAAAGATGGGAGAGCCCATCATTCGCGAGAAGCGGACAGGTATTGTGTCAGCAGCTCCTTCCGCGCCAGTTGAGATTGCTACCATTCCATCTGACCCAGGGAAAGCAGCCCCTGACTATGCTCAGCGCCACTATGACCGCGCGTTGGAATATACGCGGCGCAACAGCAACTGGGCCATGATTGTGCGGGAGCTAAAAGATGCTATCAAACTCGATCCCAAGCGCAGCGAGTTTCATTCTCTGCTAGCTAAAGCCTATCTGATGCAAGATTTGCCGACGATGGCCAAGGTTCATTTCAAGCAAGCGCTCAAGCTCAACCCAAAAGATCCGCTAGCGCTGCAATATGCCACTCGACTCAATATTGTGCTTGATACACCGGCTACTGCCCAAAAGCCAACTAGTAAGCGGTTTAGCTTTTTTGGCCGCAAGCCCTAATCCCTCGGTGATCCCAGTAATCAAGGGGGTCGGTTGAAGTGCTCTCGATAGCAAAAATTTATAGATAGATTGAATTGCGGGATAAGCTCATCTCAGGATGACGTGAGTTTGCTTGCGGTGTTTTAGCGTTGTGCTACGGGCCGAAACACCGCAAAATTGTGCTGATTACGCCGCGGACGGCACAATTTTGAATATTGGCCGAATTTTAGACCTTTTTGACCCAGCCTCAGGCTGGGTAGGAAGTTGGGACAATCCTGGCCATTCCGCAACTAACGTTTCCTCAGGGAATTTTCAGAAGCACTTCAGGAACCTATCACCCCAGCGGCGCTTATTGCATCAATAATAGAAAGCATGATTTTCAGCTCAGTTCGGTTTGGGGGAGCGTTAATACTTCTTGGCAGACATTTCGCTACTCGGTGGCCGCTCAGGCAAGGGGTTTAGGTATCTCTGGCAAAGAGTTTTCCTGTATTGGGCGAATGATTGTTCACCCCTACAGTGCAATGGCTGATTGATAGAGACTTTTCTTCGACAGAAACTGCATTAAGCCCCTAGTGCTCGGTAGCTGAACTTGCGCCAGATACTAGGGGCTGTCATCAATTAGCCTCTGATATCCCAGAAATCAACCGTCACAGCCCCTAGCCTGGTTTTTGGGTCGGGCGTGGCAACGCTCATAGCATCAGGCGTTTGATTGGAATTGATGATACGCCCCAGGACAAAGCTAATTTGCCTCCTCAGTTCTAAAGACGATCCCCTCGCAAGCCCACATTATCCTTAAGGGAGTTACCATGCCGTTTATTCGCCGTCGCACTATGTATGCAACTCTCTCGTGGGCGATCGCTGCCTTTGCCCTCACTGCAGCCCCCGCGTTAGCGCAGACCAGAGACGTGTCATCTGGGTTTAACCCTCAGCAACTGCTGACTAATGCTCTGCAATGGATTGATGGACTGGGGCCGTTGGGGGCGATCGCCTTCATTGGCATTTACATCGTGGCGGCTGTCGCCTTCCTGCCGGGTTCCATTTTAACGTTGGGTGCCGGGGTCGTATTCGGGGTCATAGCAGGGGCTGTTTATGTGTTTATTGGTGCTACCCTGGGCGCGGCACTGGCCTTTTTGGTAGGGCGTTATCTGGCACGAGGCTGGGTGTCTAGCAAAATCGCCAACAACGCTAAATTTCATGCTATTGACCAAGCAGTAGGACATGAGGGCTTCAAAATCGTTCTGTTAACCCGCCTCTCGCCGATCTTTCCGTTTAACTTGCTGAACTATGCGTTTGGCGTCACTGGCGTCTCGTTTAAGGATTATGTGTTGGGTTCTGTCGGCATGATCCCTGGCACCATCATGTATGTATATTTGGGGTCGCTGGCGGGCAACTTGGCGACGCTGGGCGCAGGTGATGCACCGGCCAATCCAACCATTCAATGGATTATTCGGATTGTAGGATTGGTGGCGACGATCGCCGTCACTGTTTACGTTACTCGCATTGCTCGAAAGGCGCTGGATCAGGCGCTGGCCTCTCCTGGTGATGTTGGGGGGTAAGGCCTAGGGCTTGGGCTTAGAGACTGGGGATCAGTCAGGCTTGTCTTTTCCCAAGCGCTTTAAGTTGCCTGCGTTTAGCCTGCGTCTTGTTTCTTGATCTTGTGATTCTTTGCCTTTTATGAGTGAGGTTTGTTGCGCTCTCTTCAACGTGAACGATATTGAATAGATTGGCGATCGCCCTATCTTCAACCTGATATTTGAATCGATCAGCCCTTCATGGCGATCGCCCCTGCCCGACAACGGTTACCCTAGTTCTTCGCTGTATTCTCTAACTTTTAAGTTTTTAGGAACCCTCACTATGTCGCCCACTTCTGTAACCGTCTTGCCGCAAGACAGCTATAACCAAACTCTGGTGTCTCACGTTCATCCGTCAGATTGGGCCAACCCCAAGCCTGCAGATCTGTACGACCTGGTTGTGATTGGGGCTGGCACCGCTGGGCTGGTCACAGCGGCCGGAGCCGCCGGGTTAGATGTGGGCCTAAAGGTTGCGCTGGTAGAGCGGCACTTGATGGGAGGCGACTGCTTGAATGTTGGCTGTGTGCCATCAAAGTGCATCATCCGCTCGTCACGAGTTGTGGCAGATATGCGGGAGTCTGAACCCTTTGGGATCACGCCACCCAGCTCTGTTGAAATAGACTTTGGCGCGGTGATGGAGCGGATGCGACGGTTGCGGGCGGGCATTAGCAGCCACGATTCAGCGCACCGCTTTCAGAAGATTGGGGTGGATGTGTTTTTGGGCGAGGGTAGCTTTCGAGATGAGCAAACGCTTACTGTAAACGGCCAGGTTTTGAAGTTTAAGAAGGCGGTGATTGCCACGGGAGCGCGGGCCGTGCGGCCCGCCATTCCCGGTTTGGCTGAGGCTGGCTTTTTGACCAATGAAACGGTCTTTTCCTTGACAGAGCGTCCGAATCGGCTGGCCGTGATTGGCGGCGGCCCGATTGGCTGTGAGCTAGCTCAAGCGTTTCATCGGCTGGGCTGTGAGGTGATTCTATTCCACAAGGGCTCGCATCTGCTGAATAAAGAAGATGCGGATGCGGCGGAGATTGTGCAGCAGCGGTTCTTGGCAGAGGGCATTCAGCTGGTGCTGGACGCTGATCTAAAGGAGGTCACGCAAGAGTCGGATGGCAAGGTGATTCACTACACCAGCAGCGGCAAGCAGGGGGCGATCGCCGTAGACGAAATTTTGGCAGGCGCTGGGCGCGCACCCAATGTGGAACGGCTAAACCTAGAGGCGGTGGGGGTAGAGTACGATACGCGCCGGGGTATCCAAGTCAACGATCAACTGCAAACCAGCAATCGCAAAATCTTTGCCGCTGGGGATGTGTGCATGGACTGGAAGTTTACCCATGCCGCTGATGCTGCTGCCCGGATTGTAATCAAAAACACGCTGTTTTCGCCCTTTGGGCTGGGGCGCGATCGCCTGAGCAGCCTAGTCATGCCCTGGGTCACCTACACTGATCCCGAAATTGCGCATGTTGGGCTATACGAAGAGGAAGCACAGGCGCAGGGGATTGAGGCTAACACCATCAAAATTTCCCTCAGCTCAGTGGATCGGGCGATCGCCGATGGTGAAACCGAAGGGTTCGTCAAAATCTTGCATCCCAAAGGATCTGACAAGATTTTGGGCGCTACGATTGTGGCGCGTCATGCCGGGGAGATGATCAGCGAGGTGACCACAGCGATGGTGGCCGGGGCGGGGCTAAATTCCCTTGCGAAGACGATTCACCCATATCCCACCCAGGCTGAGGGCATTCGAAAAGCAGCAGACGCCTATCGCCGCACGCTGCTGACCCCGCGCTCGAAAAAGCTGCTGGGGCTGCTCACTAAATTTTCCTGACCCATCGTCAACGGGCTTGGGCAACCCACGCCAATCTCCAATAGGGCTTCTCAAACACAAAGTCCATCAGTAATGCTGAAATTCTTGGTAGCTGGGCTTTTTGTTTCTTTGCACCTCCCTGCCTCCCGGCATTGGAGACTCATGTCAATTCGGGCCAGGAGGGGTTGGGGGCTCTGCATGATGCATTGTGACCCGAGGCTTAATTGACTATGGATTGATTGACTATGGATTGATTGACTGTAGATTGATTGACTGTAGATTGATTGACCGTGGATTGACAGGATTTCTGAATTCCGCACGGCTCATCAAGCCAATCGAGGCACTGTCATAGCGACACTCAGCCCATCCGCCCCAGCCGATAGATTGGAAATAGGGTCGAGATCCCGTACGTATTCACACCTAGTGCTCTCTGAGTCTATTGTTGGGGCTATGGCATCTGTTGCACGCAAAAATTTATTTGAGGATATCCCTCGGTTCTTGGTGGCCCAGGCCGGGATCATGTTTGCGGTGAGTCTAGTCACGATCCAAACTGGCATTCTGAATGGGTTTAGTCGGTCTACATCGGCGTTGATTGATGACTCAGAGGTGGATATTTGGGTAAGTGCAGAGGAAATGGTGAATCTCCAATTAACGCTGCCTATTCCTGCTGCCACTGTGTCGGAGATTCACGCGATGGATGGGGTGGAGCAGGCTGAAGCGTTTATTAGCCGCACCACGACTTGGCGTAGCCCCACGGGTGATATTGCTCCGGTGCAGATGATTGGCTTTGACCCTGCGAGCCGCATGTTTCGCATGGGGCAGCTGACGGAAGGGGCGATCGCCAATTTGCAAGAGCCCTACACGGTGATCCCTGACCGAGCCAACCTGGGAGCATTGGGGTTAGACGAGGTGGGTCAATCTGCCTCCATCAATTCACTTCCGGTTACGATCACGGGCTTTACTCGCGGCACCCAGTCTATTGCGTCTAGCGCGTATGTGTTTGCATCACTGCGCACGGCCAACGCCTATCTAAACTCAGGGCTGACCACGACCTCAAATTGCCAGCTTGAGGGCGATCGCCTCACCTGTTCCAATATGTTTGAGCGCGATGCAAGCGATATCGCGTTGGACCCCCCGCGCGCCCTGCGTGGCAGCGACGGCATCACCTTTGTTATGGTGAAGGCGCAGCCAGGGCAAGATTTGAATGTTCTGAGCCGACGCATTGAGGCGGAGTTTGATGGGATGGTGGCCCATACCCAAACTGAACTGTCTACCCTGACTCGAAACTATTGGGTGGGCAGTACGGGAATTGGCTTTGTGCTAGGTTTGGGCGCTGGGGTTGGGGTGGTGGTGGGCGTGGTGATTGTGAGCCAAATCTTGTACGCCTCGGTCGTTGACCATATGAAGGAATTTGGCACCCTCAAGGCCATGGGCGCATCCGATTGGATGATTTATCGCATCATCATTGAACAAGCGCTATGGATGGCGATTTTAGGCTATATCCCTAGCATTGCCTTGTGCGGTGGGCTGGGCTGGTGGACGTTTGCCACCCAGGGCATCACGATTTTGATTACGCCGGGGACAGCAGTTGTGGTGTTGGGTATCACAGTAGGCATGTGTGTTGTTTCAGCACTATTTGCCATACAAAAAGTGACCCATGTTGATCCTGCGATCGTATTTAAAGCGTAATTTAGCTCAAATTTCGTGTAGATCGCTACGGAGGCTTGATGAAGGCTGTAGGTAGACTCAGTGAAGACTATATTTTCTCTTGGCGAAGGATGCTGTTGACTCTAGCGTTCTGGGCACAAAGAGAATAGGTAGCTAGTCTAAGTCTTTAGAAGTACATGTTGTTAAGTAGACGGTTTGCATGGCTGGCACTCGTCGATTTGCCTTCTGCTGCGATCGCTCTAAGCTCTTTTTCAGCAGTTCCCATCGTTTTTTCTCGGTTCGATTAGCCCTAAGTTTACTTAATTTGAAGTCACGCATGGTCGTTTCCTCATTGCAATCGCCTGTTACTTATCCCATTCATTCACTCCCTGCTCCTGCAGCGTCTTCTTCCTATCCTGTGGAGCATCAGCCCCGTAGGGCTGCGATCGCCGCTGACCACTTGAATATGGTGTTCCGCTCAGGTGGGGGCAGCTATCCGGCCTTGAGTGACGTGCAGCTTCGGGTGCCTAGCGGTATTGTGCAGCTATTAATGGGGCCCTCAGGCTCGGGTAAAACTACGCTGCTGTCGATTCTGGCGGGTATTCTCACACCCACCGATGGCGCTGTGCATCTGCTCGGAGAAGACATTACCCAAATGTCACGGCGTGAGCTGGCGCGCTTTCGGCTAGAAAACATTGGCTTTATTTTTCAGGGCTTTAATCTGTTCCCGGCACTGACAGCAGCAGAAAATGTGGAGTTGGCCCTCAAAACTAAGGGTGTGAGCCGCCGATTTGCTCGGAAAGAAGCCTTGGATTTGCTGGAGCAAGTGGGGCTAGCAGACAAGGCAAAGCAACTGCCAAAGAACCTATCGGGTGGGCAAAAGCAACGGGTGGCGATCGCCCGGGCCCTCGCGAGCGATCCGCCCTTGATTATGGCAGATGAGCCAACGGCTGCGCTCGACTCCCATAGCGGCCACGCGGTCATTGACTTACTGTGCCGACTTGCCAAAGAGCGCGATCGCACGGTGTTGATGGTTACCCATGATCCCCGCATCATCGACGTGGCCGATCGCGTCCTCTACTTAGAAGACGGCAAACTCACTCAAACACCCCAATCCTAAGATTGAACATTAGTTCGGCCCATGCCTAAAGCCGTATTGTCCAAGACGCGGGCAGCAGGGCTTTTCGGTGTTTCAGCTCTGTACGGCCAAATTGAAACGCCGCGATCGCCCTCACGGAATCTTGAAGGAATCGAAGACCATTTTGGTTTTAGCGCTAGGGCGATCGCTATACTAATCGGGTGATACGTGGTTGTGAGCAGCGATGAACTCAGTTTGGCAACAGCTTACCTTTGCAACGGTGCCCGTGCAGCAGTGGGTGAAAACCAGCTATCTGCATCGGCTTGTCGGATCATTACAGCGCTGGCGGCAGGGCAGTTGGCTGATGCAGTGGGGCGAGCCCCTGGGGGCGCTGCTGGTAGCGCTGGTACTGGTGCTGGCTCCCTACGTCTCGACTGCGCTAATCGGCATATTGATGGTGGCCTGTGGCGCGTTTTGGCTGCTGCTTACCCTGTCTGATGACGACACGCCGGGCATCACGCCCATTCACCTGCTGGTATTGCTGTATACCCTCGTGTCGCTGGTGTCAGTCGGCATGTCGCCGGTGAAGATGGCGGCGGCAGATGGCTTCATCAAGCTGGCGCTCAATGTGGCGCTGTTTTTCTTAATGGCACGGGTGCTGCGATCGCCCCGTTTGCGATCCACGGTGATTACCCTCTACTTGCTGACCACCACAGTGGTGAGCGCCTATGGCCTGCGGCAGTGGTTTTTTGGGGCGCAAGCATTGGCAACCTGGGTCGATGCCCAATCGACGCTCGTGGGCACAACCCGCGTGTATAGCTATTTAGGCAACCCTAACCTGCTGGCAGGCTACCTGATTCCGGCGTGCATGTTTAGCGCAGCAGCGGTGTTTGTATGGAAGCGCTGGCTGCCCAAGGCTCTGGCGGTGGTGCTCACGCTGCTCAACTCCGCCTGTTTGGTGCTCACCTTTAGCCGGGGCGGCTGGCTGGGCTATGTGGCAGGCAGCTTTGTATTTTTGCTATTGCTGGTGCACTGGCTCAGTCAATATCTACCGGGACTGTGGCGACGCTGGGCCATGCCGCTGGTGCTGGGCGTATCTGTAGCGCTAGTGTGCGGTGCGGTAATGACGGTGGCGCCTCTGCGCGATCGTGTGTTTAGCATGTTTGCCGGTCGTGCCGACAGCAGCAACAACTTTCGCCTCAATGTATGGGCTGCAGTGCAGGATATGATTCGCGATCGCCCGATCCTAGGTATCGGCCCTGGCAACACCGCCTTCAACCGCATTTATCCCCAATATCAGCGAACGGGCTACACCGCTCTCAGCGCCTATTCAGTCGTGCTAGAAATTTTGGTGGAAACGGGGGTGATTGGCTTTACCTGCTTCCTCTGGTTGCTAACGGTGACCCTAAGCCAGGGCTTGCAGCAACTGCAAGCCCTGCGGCGGCAGCGGCTATGGGATGGCTTTTGGTTGGTGGCTGCAATTGCGGCGATCGCCGGAATGCTGACCCACGGCTTAGTGGATACGGTCTGGTATCGCCCACAGATTAGTACGCTGTGGTGGCTGATGCTAGCCCTGATTGCCAGCTACTATCCCTACAAGGCTGGTTCTAGGTTTCGCGCATCAGGTCTACCGCCCAACCCATAGCGCCTCAAGCGCTGGCTAATGCCTTGAATTGAAGCCTTGAATGGTGTGGAATCCTCACAACGCCGGGGTTCCACACCATTCAAATAAATAGCCATTAGCGCGGCGGGGGCTTATATCAAGCCCGTTTGATTGCTTGTTGAATTAACCGCCTGAAGCATGACTTAAGCTGATTTTGGGATAAGCTCAAACCCTCTTACCCCAAGCGGACGCTACCTTATGCGGGAATGTTTTTTGCAGGTTGATTGGCTGACCTGATGTTATATCAATTCTCTAAATCAAAACGACGAATTATTTGAGGAGGGGGGTGGGGAACTGCGTTTCCCACAAGGGGGCGAAGCCCCCTTGCCCCCCATTTGTAGCCCAAATTTTTGGATTGATATTACTCTGCTTCTTCTGGGGCAAACAGCGCCACGGCGTGAGGCACTGGGCGAGGAATAAAGCCCACATAGGAATCGCCGTTGTATACCAGCGACGTGCTCGCGCCAGAATCCAGCATCACTGCATAGCGGAAGCCAATGCGGGCCAGCAGTTCGCCGATTTCTACTGCGCTGTGGCGGCTGTTGGTAATGCCGATGATGGGTTGCCCAGCCCAGTCTAGACCCCAAAAAGCGCGGTGGCGGGGAATTTCGACCCCAAACATCTTGCCAAACCGTTCTGCTGGCTGGGGGATGCCGTCATCCACTAACCACCCGGCAGCCACAAAAGCATCGGTCACGTCGGGCAGGATGGCCTGAATTCCGGTCAGGGTATTGTGTTGTTCGGCGTCATAGGGCACGAACAGAGCGGCATCCGGGCCAATCAATACTAGGGGACGTCCTTTGATGCTGGTGTTGGCATTTTCTAAACCCTGCACAAATTCACCTGTGTTGTGGCTTAGAACTGGGCCAATCATCTGGCGCGAGTCTAATAGCTCCATTGAGAAGAACCCGCCGTCCACTGCGGCGATCGCCCCCGTGCCCTCCACAATGTCTTGCACTTGGTAGCGACTGTTGGCATGAAAGGTCGCTGGCTTGCCGCCCATCACCAGCACAAACTCTGCATCAGCAAGGTCAACGCGTTCAAATCGAATGGGCTGGCGGTAGTTTACGGCATGGCGGTCGACCTGGAGTGGGGCGCCGCCATAGGCAAGGGCGATCGCCCGCTCAAATCCGCTAAAGCCAATGCGCTCTACCGTTAGCCCATCTGCCGATTCGCCCGCAAACTTTTCTTCACCTACATCCATCGCTAGGGCCAGTCGATAGCCAGCTTCTTGCACCAGTTGTTTAACGGCGTCATCATATTTGCCAATGGGGTACACAAAGTCTTTCACTTCGATCCCCAACGTTTGCTCTAGAATGCGTTTCGAATCTGCCAACTCTGCCCGAATCTGATCGGGTGGCAGCGCAGTGAGGTCTTCAGGATGGGTGACACTGTGCGCTGCGATTTCGACCAGCGGCTCGGCTGCCATCTCCCGCAGTTGCTCCCAACTCAGGCTAGACCGGCCTAGGTCAGTGCCAATCTTTTCGGTATAAATGCTAAACACGCCAGGATAGCCATACTGGCGCAGCAGTGGCAGCACGTGGTGATAATGTCCGGCATAGCCATCGTCAAAGGTAAGGACTACGGGCTTGGGTGGCAGGGCCAGTCCTGTTGAGAGATGCAGCGCCAGTTGATCCATCGTGATCGGCGTTAGGCCCTCTGCCTGAAGGCGCTGGAACTGGGCTTCTAGCTCGTCGGGGGTAATGTCAAAAAACACCTCTTTTTCGGGTAGTACATCGTGGTACATGATCACGGGCACTTTTGCCAGCCGCGCCATGCTGTGAATCTTTGAGGTGTTGGGGGCGGCTAGATAGGGCACTAGCACCGGGGCAAGTTGCTCAAGGGCCGGTGCTAGCTCGTCTTTGGGCAGGCTAAGGGTGCTGGAGGCCTGCGTCATGAGGTCGATCGACCGCCGCAGCGGCACCTGGTAGTGGGCCACCAGCACTGCCGTAGACGACATTAGGGCGATCGCCATCAGCCCTGGCAACAGGTTTTGGCGCCGCCGTGGCACAGACTGCACCTCAAGCGTCACATCAACAGAATTCGACCGATCAACCGCAGTAGCCTCAGAGCCAGCGGTCTTGCGTATTCCCCACTCCCGAACCCAAGGCGTCAGCTTCATGCGTTTGTGTCATAGTTCAACTGCTGCTAGATGTAGCCAACCTTTTGCCAAAAGCGAGGTTGTGCAGAAGACACTTATTGAAAGCTTGTACAAGCCTTAACCCAACGTTAGGGAACCTGAGTTCGGGTTAAGCTCAAACCCTGATGTGATGTGTGTGTTGGGCACAGCACATCAAGGTTTTTGGGGCGCTGAACAAGGCGCAGTATCCCAAAACCTGTCTTAACCTGAACTGAGGTTAGTTAAACTTTTCCTAACTCGGGCTATTTCTCAAGAGGTCACACGGTAGGCTGAATGTATTGTAAATAACCCATGCGATCGCTCGATACACTGCCATCTGCATCTGGTTAAGTTGCACCTCTAATCCCCCACGTCTTTGCCTCTGGGCATTGCAGGATGAGGGTCTGAATTTTGGAATGAACCCGGTATAAACGGCCTGCTTCTTGCCAAAATCCACCCCTTCAATCAGCAATTCTTGCGTTTGTGGGGTGATTGCTATCGCTACAGGCATTGTCCACTCGTCGTCGCGGCTGGGTGCCGTGGGTTCTCAACATCTTGCAGGGTAATGATGTAAGTAGGGTGCAGGCATAGCCCGAGTTCTCTCGCATCCCCGCATCACGCTGCTATCGCCTGCGGCGATTTCTTCCAAATTCCGAACAATCTTGCGGTAAAGAATCCTGCTTAACGAGCAAAAGATTTGCCGCCCAGGGATGAACCTTTTGGTTCGAGCAGGGTTTACCTCACTATCTTGATGCATCGGGTTGGGAAGAATGCCAGTCCTAAACTTCACTCATTTGTAGACTTAATGGGAGGATGGTTTAATGCATGAAAATGCCGGTTCCCCATGCCGCAACGTTCCATAGAGCAACGGACTCGGCACGATTGCTGCGCCAAGTCCGTTCGCTTTTATCCAACCCAATTTATTTAGAACTTACGCACTTCATGCAGCATCCTGGGAATCTTGAACAACGTTTAGGGAGGCTAAGCCTCCCTAAACGTTGTTCAATTGCGTAAGTCCTAATCTGTTCGGCCAATTCCTAAAACCGTGCCTCCTGTTGGCTAAAGCTTCTCCAAGTTTTGGGTGGACTGTGTATGGGTTGACTAGCTGAAACGACGCTGGCTCCGTATCTATCGCTATTACGGATGAACTCTCAATGCCTAGGCTTTATGTTTTTTATCTTGTACATAGACTGGGTCGGTATATTCTAAAAAAGGAGCTGACTGCATCAAAAACTTGCGCCGTGCCCAACGACAGTCTGAAAAAGATGGGGCTCTGTTGTAGGATGGCGGCAAATTGCCCGTCTAAGCGTTCTGTGCAGCATGCCAGCGATGCACCCGACTGATGCACCCAACTACAGCCGTCTCTACTATCGTCATTCAATACTCTGAATGTGTATCAAGATTCCATGCGTGTTTACGTCCTTCTCTACAATGCAGGCACCGACAACGAGGGGATTCATACCCTAAGGTTGCGGCAAGGTGAGGGAGAGTCGCCTGACTATCGCAACGTGATTTTAATGTTTGAGTCTGAAGAAGACGCGATTCGCTACGGCATCATGCTCGAAGCGCAAGACTTTAGCGCTCCCCTAGTGGAATGCCTAGACATTGAAGACGTTCAAGAGTTTTGTGAAGCGGCCAGTTACGACTGTGTGATGGTGCCCGAAGGCACACTCACCCTGCCGCCCGAAACAAACTTAGACCAAACGGATTGGACGCCTGAAGGCACACCCAATGCATCAGAGGCATCTGGGGCTTCAGAGACAGCCGATGCAGAACCCGTGTCCTCTTTTTCGTCAGATGAGCTAGACCAACTGCGGCGACGGTTGGAGGGCTTACTGTAGCCATGCCCGAAGCCATGCCTGATGCAAGCTCTATGTCCCCTGTGTCCCCATCTATGCCCCCGTCTCCCCCTTCCTCTGCCCCATCGCCCTCTGCCAGCATCACGCGGGGGCACTTGTTGACAGAGCAGGTAAATCCCCACAGTTGCGATCTGGATCAGCTCTCGGCGCTTGACATTGTGGATGTGTTTAACCGCGAAGATGCGCGGGTGATTGACGCGATCGCCCAAGCCCGAGTTCCCCTAGCTGCCGCCATTGACGCCATTGCTGCCGCACTACGCCAAGGCGGGCGACTGATCTATGTGGGGGCGGGCACCAGCGGACGCTTGGGTGTGCTGGATGCAGCGGAATGTCCGCCGACGTTTTGCACACCGCCGGAGATGGTGCAGGCGATTATTGCGGGCGGAGCCGAGGCGCTCGTGCGCAGCTCTGAAGCGTTGGAAGATCGGGCCGAGGATGGGGCGCAAGCGGTGGGCGATCGCCAGGTTTCTGCTCAGGATGTGGTGGTGGGCATCACCGCAGGCGGCACCACGCCCTATGTTCACGGAGCGCTGGCGGCGGCACGGCAGCGTGGCGCTACCACCGTGTTTATCGCCTGCGTGCCGACTGATCAGGTGAGCGCCGAGGTGGATATCGATATTCGGCTGCTGGTAGGGCCAGAGGTTCTGGCTGGCTCGACTCGACTCAAAGCGGGCACTGCCACTAAGCTGGCGCTCAATATCCTCTCGACTGGGGCCATGGTGAAGCTGGGAAAGGTGTATGGCAACCGCATGGTAGATGTGGCCGTGACCAATACTAAACTGCTGGATCGGGCGCTGCGAATGCTGGAAGACCTAACCCACTTGAGCCGCGATGCAGCGGCCATGCTGTTGCAACAGAGCCAGCAGCGCGTCAAGCTCGCCTTGCTGCTGCATTGGACAGGGTTGGATGCGGTGGCGGGCGATCGCCTCTTGGCGGCTCACCAAGGCAATCTGCGTCAAGCGGTTGCAGCCCATCAGCCCCCGTCAGCAAACAGGACAGAGGAAGAGTGTGGTAGGTTTGATCAGTTCAGTAGCCGTCAGTAGCCGTTGCTGCCGCGCTCCAACGTCCGTCCGTGAAGGTCACCTCATTTTGGACTTCTTGGATGGGCTACTGCTTATACACAATCTTGGCCCTTACCCCCTCAGTCCCCCTCTCCCAAACATGGGCGAGGGCGAGGCCAGCCAAGGCGTTTCGGCTCCCCTTCTCCCGTTCTGGGAGAAGGGGAGAAGGGGATGAGGGAAAAGCTCTGGTCGCAAGAGTCTCAGGACTTGCGTATACACAGTAGTTGGATGGGTGGGGCTTGCGCCAAGAGCAACTGGGCTTGCACCAAGAGCAACAAGGCTAAAACAATACGGATGCTGAACCGTTCATCACGGATAATGGCACATTTGCGGGGTGCATTGGGGGCACAGGCTTCTCTTTGATCACCCGTGACTCACCCACTTGGCATGGCTTCATGACTACTGGCTCGTCTCGCGCTCGGCGCACTGGTTTTTCGTTTCAACCGTTAGATCGCATGGCGCTGGGCCTGATGGCGCTGCTGGCCGTGCTGATCACGGTTTTGCTGTTGATGGGCAGCACTACCGCGCCCCGTATTCGGGAATTCACCTGGCAAGATGCGCAGATTAGCTCGGCAGATCGTGCTTTTTTGCTCAGCTTTACCCGCCCGATGGATCGAGGCAGCGTGGAGCAGGGGTTAACCATTGAACCGCCCCTGCCGGGCAAATTTAGCTGGGCCGGGCGGCGCATGGCCTATACGCTAGATGACCCAACGCCCTATGGAACAGAATTTACGCTCACGCTAGAAGGGGCGCGCGATCGCTTCTCTGACTCTGATGAAGGGCAAGCGATGCCAACCTTTGAGGCTAAGTTTCGCTCGCGCGATCGTGCCTTTGTCTACCTTGGGGTGGATGGAGAGGAGGCCGGGCGGCTGATGCTCAACAACTTGACTCAGCAAGAAACCCTAGCGCTAACGCCGCCTGACCTAGTGGTGATGGATTATATCCCCTATCCAGAGGGCGATCGCATTCTGTTTTCGGCGAGCGATCGCACCGAGCTAGACGAGGGCACGCTGAACCAAAAGCTCTACACCGTAACCACGGGCATTCACCTTGACACCCCACCTCAGACTCCCCTTGGGCAGACGCCAGACACTCGGCGCGATCGCCCCCAAGACGCGCAACCGCCCGGCATCGTTAGCCTGGTGCTCGACAGCGACGACTACCAAAACCTAAAATTCGACTTATCGGCAGATGGGCACTTTTTGGTGGTGCAGCGGGTAAACCGCAGCAATCCGGGAGACTATGGCCTGTGGCTAGTGCCTGAGGGTGAGGCGGCTCAGCCGCTTGATACTGAACCCGGCGGTGATTTTTTGATTGCCCCCGACAGTTCCACCCTCGCCATGGCGCAGGGGCAGGGCATGGCAATCTTGCCCCTCGAAGCCAGTACCGACCCTCTCGACTTTTTGCCAGAGTTTGGCATGGTCATGAGCTTCTCCCCCGATGGCGCCGCAGCCGCGATGGTGCGGTTTAACGAAAACCCAGACGACCCGACTCGATCGCTGTTTCTAGTGACCAATCAAGGCACTGAGCAACAGTTGCTCGAAACCAATGGCTCCTTCCTCAGTGCCCAGTTTGACCAGTTGCGATCGCTCCTCTATGTCCTCGTGACCCAGCGAATTGATGCAGCGGAATATGTAGAGCAGCCCTATCTAGTCGTGGTCAACCTCACCACCAACGACGCCAAAACCATGCTGAAGCTACCGATTCAGCGCGATATTCAAATGCACCTATCGCCTGATGGGCTAGGGCTGTTGTTTGACCAAGTGATAAACGATGAGTCAGCCAACCCCACCGATGACGCGGTGTTGCGGGGTAGTGATGGTCGGGCGATCGCCAGCAGCCAGCTCTGGGTTCAGCCTATCCTCAAAGACGTGGACGGTAGCCCTAGCGCCATTGAGCCGCAGCCACTGCCCATTGCAGGCATTCGTCCCCGCTGGCTACCCTAAGCGAAGGGTTCTAGGAACCTAACGAACTAGGCCACACCCTCGTCCAAACTGAATCCGCTCGGTATGATCTAAACACACGATAGTTGGAGCGATCGGGGAGTTTATGGGTTGCTAGCCGCGCTCTCCCGTTTTTCTCACTCCCAGCTCAGAGTTTGGGGCACAAGGTTAGATCGTGCAGGATGGTAGATGTAGCGCAGCTACCATCCTGAGCAAAGTAGGGTCAAAGTAGGGCGAATAGTTTGTGAAACCAACCCTAGAAACATCTAAGCCCTATGCAGTGAAGTATTAAACCCTCTCTAAAGGAAGATTCCACAACGCTTATGATTCACTGATTCTAAGAACAATAAAGTTCTGAGACATCAGATCTTGGAATGATCAGGGCCATGGATTGACTGCCCCCTGCTGTCGATTGTTGAGTTGATTTCTGACAGTTCATTTTGCACCCCCCTTTATGAAAGTTCTCCGTCGATTTTTGCTGCTGCCGCTGATTGCTCTGCTCACGGCTTCCCTTGTTGTGGCCTGCGGTAGCGGCGACAGCAATGGCTCTGCTATCCGTGTCGGGTCTAAAGACTTCACCGAACAGTTCATCATCGGTGAAATGTATGCCCTAATTCTTGAAAATGAAGGCTTTCAGGTCGATCGCAGGCTCAACCTAGGCGGCACCCCCGTGGCCCACGCTGGCTTAGTTCAAGGTGAGATTGACCTCTACCCCGAATACACTGGCACAGGTCTGCTCACGGTGCTCAACTTACCGGCCGCCAGTGATCAAGACGAGGTGTTTCAGACCGTCTCCGATGGCTATAAAGAGCAATTCGACCTGGTTTGGCTAGAGCCCGCGCCTATGAACAATACTCAGGCGATCGCCATGACCCGCCAAAAAGCAAGCGATTTGGGAATCCGCACCATTTCTGATATGGCAGCCCAGGCTAGCGATTTAGTGATGGTGGGCCCGCCAGAATTTCAAGAGCGGGAAGACGGACTACCCGGTTTGCAGCAAGCCTACGGCAACTTTCAACTTCAGGAATATAAAGCGATTGACCCCGGCCTCCGCTACAAAGCACTGGTCGATGGCGACGCCGATGTCACCGTCGCCTTTGGCACCGATGGCGAAATCAGCGCCTTTGACCTAGTCTTGCTCGAAGACGATCAAGACCTGTTTCCGCCCTATCAGGTTGCACCTGTAGTACGTCAGGTCGTGCTTGATGAAAATCCAGGTCTGGCAGACGCCCTCAACACCCTTGCCGCTCGGCTAACCGATGAAACCATGCAGCAGTTGAACTATCAGGTCAGCGGTGAGCAGCAAGAACCCGCCGACGTGGCCCGTGACTTTCTCACGCAAGAGGGGATGCTATAACCGTGAGCGCTATTCACTTCGATCAGGTTTTGCTGCGGTTTCCTGGAACTAGCCAACCCGCGGTTAACCGCGTTACGTGCGACATTGAAGCCGGGCAGCTAGTCGTGATCTTGGGGCCAAGCGGCTGTGGCAAAACCACGCTGCTCAAAATGGTCAACCGCCTCTATGAGCCAACCCAGGGCACGATTTACCTCAACGGAACGGACATCCGCCAGATGAAGGCAACCACCCTGCGCCAGCAGATTGGCTATGTCATTCAGCAGTCGGGCTTGTTTCCACATATGACGGTGGCGCAGAATGTCGGGGTAGTGCCCAAGCTGCTGGGCTGGTCGCGCACCCGCATTCAGGCGCGGGTCGATGAGCTGCTTGAGCTGGTCAAGCTGCCACCAGACGACTATCGCGATCGCTTTCCGGCCCAGATGTCGGGCGGGCAACAGCAGCGCGTGGGGGTGGCGCGGGCCCTCGCAGGCGACCCCCAGGTGATTTTGATGGATGAGCCGTTTGGGGCGATCGACGCCATTACCCGCGCCAGTTTACAAAATGAAATTCTGCGGCTGCAGCGCCAGCTCAAGAAGACGATTCTCTTTGTGTCTCATGATGTGGAAGAAGCGCTGCGCCTAGCCGATCGCATTTTGATTCTCAAAGCTGGGGAAGTGGTGCAATACGATACGCCCTTCAATATCCTCACGAAGCCGGTGAGCCCCTTTGTTCACAACCTCATGGGGGCTGATGACATGGTGCGCCAGCTCAGCCTGCTCCGGGTCGAAACCGCGATGGTCGATGCACCCATCAATTTCCAAAATGGCAGCGAGCCCACCATTACCCCCCACGACAGCCTGCGCGAAGCACTGTCGCTCATCCTCCGCACTGGCGCACTGCAGCTCACCGTTGAAGATGGCGGAGCAGTTGTCGGCGTGCTGACGCTGGAGCATATCCGCGATTCCGCTAGCGTTGCCGCCTAGCCGTGTTGCACGGGCAGATCCCTACTCCCCCTTTTAACCATGCTCTACCTGTTCAACAACCCCGGCATTATTTGGGGCTTTGTGCTTCAGCATTTGCAGATGACGCTGATTGCGCTGCTTGTGGCGATCGCCCTAGCTCTTCCGCTGGCGCTGCTGGTCTACCGCTATCGCTGGCTCAACGTGCCCGTGATGGGCACCTTAGGGATTTTGTATACGATCCCCAGCCTAGCGCTGATTATTTTGCTTGTGCCGCTGTTTGGGCTGAATGCCACATCGGTGGTCGCTGCGATGGTGCTTTATACCCAGGTGATTTTGGTACGCAATTTAGTTGTGGGGCTGCAAGGCATTAAGCCAGCGGTGATGGAAGCAGCGAGGGGGATGGGCATGAGCGTGTGGCAGCGCTGGTGGCGGGTGCAGGTGCCGCTGGTGTTGCCAATTTTTTTAGCGGGGCTGCGGCTGGCCGCAATTGTGGCGATCGCCATTGCCACGATTGGCGCTAAGTTTGGCGCGGGCGGGCTGGGCACGCTGCTGTTTGACGGCATTGCCCAAAACCGCAATGACAAAATTTGGGCTGGGGCGATCGCCGTAGCTGTGCTCGCATTTTTGATCAACGGCATTCTGCTCTCGCTAGAGTGGGCCGCGAATCCCAATCGGCGGCTGAGCAGTCTGCGGCCCCAGTGGCTATCGCGCCCGACAACTTGAGTGCATCAGACAAGACACTTACCCGACTACCTAATCAAGGGTCGAACTTAGGAAGATTCAAACCGCTTGACGAGGCCCCGACGCAGGCTCCAATCTAGGACTAGACGGGCGATCGCAAACAGCAGCACGCTCTCGCCAACCCGCACGGTCAAGTCTAAGGGTGACGACGCCACCCACAGCAGCGGGTCGATTTGAGCCAAACCCCGCACCAGCCCAAAGGCCAAGACTGCGCCTGATCCCAAATGCAAATTGGTATCTTGCCGAATGATGTAGCGATAAGTGAGGCCAAACAGTCCCCCCGTCAACGTCGTGCTGCCCAAGCTAAACCAGTTGCGCCAGTCAGCAAACCCAGCCTGATCCAACAGCTCAGTGCTGGCTTGGGTTTCAGCATAGGCGTGCATGAGTGTTAGGGCCAGGTATGTCAGGGCGATCGCCCCTGCCCCCAACACTCCCGCCTTGAGGGACTCTACGCGTTCTGCTTGCAGGTTCATCGGCTTACTTCTCCAGCATCAATAGCTCTCGCACCACCTCACGGTAGGGCTGCACTAGCTTCCAATCGCGCACATAGCGGTGAATTGGCTCTCCGGCCATGTTAGATTCAGGGAATTTGACCGACTTGGGCACTGGGTCAAACACCCGAATGTCCTGAAGCTGCGATCGCAAAATTTTCATCGTCTCCTGGGTGATGACCGTGTGCGTTTCGGCCATCGTGGGCAGCACGCCCAAAATTCTCAGCGTAGGATTGAGCCGCTGCCGCACGGTATGAATCGTTTCCAGCAATCCCTGCAACCCTTTGAGCGCAAAGAACTGGCATTGCACCGGCACCAGCAGCACATCCGCTGCCGCGAGGGCATTAATGGTGAGCAGTCCCAAACTCGGCGGGCAGTCGATCACCACCTGCTCATACTCTGCCAGCACGGGGTTAAGCACCTTTTTGAGAGTGTAGAAGCGATGGGGCTGCGTCATCAACTCCTTCTCGATCTTTGCCAGAGAAATATCCCCCGGCAGCAGCGCCACGCCAGATCGCGTAGGAGCGATCGCCCCTTTAACCGATAGCACCCCCGTCAGCACCTCATACACCGTGGACTGCTCTGGCGCTAGCTCTATACCAAAGCCCGTAGTTAGGTTGCCCTGGGGATCTAGATCGACCGCCAGGCAGGTGCCCTCGTCAGCCAGCAGCCCCGCCAGCGCCAGACTAGAGGTGGTTTTGGCAACGCCCCCTTTTTGATTGGCGATCGCCGTAATCATTCCCCATACACCTGTGACTGTGACGTTGGATCAAGCGGCTGTCGCAGCGGCTCTAGCCAGCTACTGTTGTTAAACACCGACCACAATAGCCAGCCCGCCAGCGCTAGTCCGGCGATCGCCAACCCCAACGACAGCAAATTCGATAACGCCTCATTCGCATCCCCTTCAAAGTAAGGGCGCGAGTGCCGCTTCGGCTTTGGCGCAGAGCCAAAGCGGCTGTCACCCCTCTGAACAGTAGAGCTACGACCCTCAGGGCGTGCTGGAATCATTTGGCCCGAGCGGCTCAGCCCCGACGTCATGGTGGCGCTGAGCGTGGCGCGCAACTGCTGGAGCAGTTGACTCACCAAAATCGGGCGCTGCCCCGTGCGGCTCCACTGCAATAAAGCCGGCGGCAGAATCGCACAAAAATTATTAGATGGCAAATCATAAACTCGCTGCAGCAGCTGCTGATCTCGCGTAACCAACACCACCAGATGCTTTGGAAACCCAAGCGACAGGGCATAGGCCGTCCGCGCTGCCGCCAGAGACACCCGCGCCCGCTTCGTTAGCGATTGCCCCGCCGCCGTGAGCGCCGAGTGGTGTGCCGACGCATCTGACACCTGCCAGCCACTAATGGGGTAAAAATGGCTAAACCGTTTCGCCAACTCCGCCAAATCCGGATCGGGCGCTCGATCCGACAACAGCCGCATGTCCTCATACACCGCCTGCGGCAGGCACACCTTGCCCACCCGCGAAAATTCTAACCATTCACTGGCTGAGCCCCCCAACAAGGCACTCACATCCAACACAAGCAGTACCGGCGGGATAAATGCCATGACTAGCCTCCAATGCCCAATCTCCCAGCCAAACTTGGGGTGAGCGGTAACAACGTAGCCACCATCAGGAACAAAATCAATAGCCCCAGGGCCGCTCGTGTATCGTCAGGCTCTGAAAGTTCGTTAAGGGCAGGCCGTTCGGCATTGCGCTGCACAAACAAAATCACAATAGCCCAGTAGAGCGCCAAGGGATTCACCAACGATGCAATCCCTAGAACTATTACGGTAGCAAAGGTTGCCCGTCCTGCTACAGTTCGGCCATAAATTGCTTGCATGATGCGTCCGCCATCCAGCTGCCCAGCCGGCATTGTGTTCAACGCGGTCACCACCAGACCAATCCAGCCGACCGCCACCAACGGATGTACCGCCACCACAGGTTCCTGCAGCGCGCTGCCCAGCACCGCGCTCGCCAAGGTGCCGACCAAGATAGACCCTTTAAAAATGCTGGGCGGCACCGTGAAGTCGCTGCCGTTGAGAGACAGCACTAACCCCAGCATCAGCATCAAGAGTGACACAATACCGCTCGCTAATGGCCCCGCCAGGCTAATGTCAAACAGCACGTTACGGTTGGGCAGCAACGACTCAAACCGCATGAGCGATCCCAGCGACCCCAATTGCCAAGTGGGGAGGAAAAAGGGCGGACTGAGGCGAATCTGGTAGCGACGCGCCATCCAGCGATGCCCCACCTCATGGGCTATGAGGATAAAGAGGATGCCGCTGGCAATGGGCAGTGCTTCGCCCACACGCCCAAAATCAGAAAATAGGTCAAACCCCAGCAGCAACCCCGCCGCCTCAAAACAGGTCAAAATGGTCGCAGCGCCGAGGGCGATCGCCAAGCTCCACTGCGTCGTTGTGGTTTTGGGTGGGTCGCTACTGCTCGGCAGCACCACGACCGTGGGGCGCTGATCGGGGCCGCTGATTAAAAATAGGCGGTAGCGATCGCCCAATCGCTCTTGCAGGCCATTCGACAGTCGCGCGTGAGTGGCATCCGGCTCTCCCCGCAGGTTGCCTTTGAAGATTGCCCCATCCAAATAGGGCACCGTTTCCGTCGCAAAAAAGGTATCAATGCCAAAGAGTCCCTGAATCGCCTTGAGATCCTCAGGCGGAAGGGCCTCGAACTCAGCCTTCTCAGGTGTAGATTTAGAGGCGTTCTCGTCCTTCGACGCCGTTCCGTCTGCGACACGCTCGCCGCTGCCGTCTAGACTGCCATCGGTGCTACCCTCTGCCATGTTTGCCGCATCTTGGGCCGAGGCTTGAGGCGAGAGCCGCTGCTGCATTGCTGGATCTCTGCCGAGCGATCGCAGCCGTTTTCCTAAGACCACATACAGCACCGTAGACAGCACAATCATCAACAGCACTGCCGCCAGATTGAGATAGAGCCCAGCCGCGAATAAACCAAAAAACACCAGCCAGGGTGCCATCAGTACCACCGATTGCAGCCAAGCCAACAGCCCCACCTGCCCAAAGGGGCGGGCTCGCACAAACCCCCAGCCAAGAATGCCTAGGGCCACCAGCAAAATCAAAATCGTAATCATGGGAACAGTTGCCTTGTATCAGGCGGCAGTTGGGCCGCAGACGGGAAAACGCAGACGGGAAGACGCAGACAGAAGGGCAGACGAGCAAACCAGATGACTCCGCATGACGCAGTCGCCAATCCTAGGGGAGTCGCCCTGCTCTAGACACACTGTAGTGTGAGACCTAGGCCATGTGAGATCGATAATGATGAGATGAACCAGACCGATGGCGATCGCCCTATTCACTACCCTATCAAGCTCCGATCCGCAATTCAACGGATCGACGGCTTCCTGCAGATTGATCACGACAGCCGCATTGAGCCTTGTCCTGATAGGTTCAAAATATGTTCGCCACGCGGCTTAGGAAAATGGCCGCAGGTGGCCCCTTAACCTGACGCATCACTCGCTGGGATCACCGTCACGTCCCTCTTGGCGCTATCTATTACGCTTTGGTACACCTGCTCTTTATCGCGCTGTATGTCCCCTCTTGTGCCCGCATCATTGCAGTTGCCTCGCTCTCAGCCTTCGTCGCAAGGTGCGATGCCCTTAGTCGCAGCCTTGCGACGCTGTCGGGATGCGCCTGATGCCGCCTTCTACACGCCAGGGCATAAGCGAGGCCGGGGAATCTCGCAAGCGCTACAGGATCTCTTGGGTAAGACGGTGTTTCAGGCTGATTTGCCAGAGTTGCCTGCGCTCGACAATCTGTTTGCACCAGAGGGGGCGATCGCCCAAGCGCAAACGTTGGCGGCAGAGCTGTTTGGGGCAGACCACACCTGGTTCTTGGCAAACGGGTCTACCTGCGGTCTTCAGGCGGCGGTGCTGGCGACCTGTCGTCCGGGCGATCGCCTGATTTTGCCCCGCAACTGCCACCAGTCGGCTATTGCTGCACTGATTCTGGCTGGGGTTCATCCAATTTTTGTGCAGCCAGAGGTCGATTCTGATTGGGGCCTTGCTCACGGGCTGACGCCGGATGCCGTTGCCGCGGCCCTAGCGCAGTATCCAGACGCTCGCGCTGTGATGCTGGTGTCACCCACCTACTACGGAATGTGTAGCGATGTCAGGGCGATCGCCCACGTGGCGCACCAGCACCAGATTCCGCTAATTGTGGATGAAGCCCACGGGGCGCATCTGGCTTTCCATTCTCAGTTGCCTGCGTCGGCGCTAGAGGCAGGAGCTGATCTGGTGGTGCAGTCCACCCACAAAGTGCTGAGCGCGCTCACTCAAGCGTCTATGCTGCACCTGCAGGGGCCGTGGGTTGACCCCGCACGGGTCTGTCGTGCCCTGCCCCTCGTGCAGTCCAGCAGCCCCAGCTATCTACTGCTGGCGTCGCTTGATGCGGCCCGGCATCAAATGGCTCACCACGGAGCCGAGCTGATGGCACGCACGCTGGACTTGGCGGCTCAAGCGCGCGATCACCTGGCTGCCATTCCCCAGCTCAAGGTGCTGTCGTTGCCTGCTCCCACACCGGGCTGCGCCGCCCTCGACCCGACTCGCCTCACGGTGGATGTGTCCCCGTTGGGGATGACAGGCTTTGCTGCCGATGACTGCCTCAGCCAGCAGTGGCAGGTTACGTGCGAGCTGCCCGGCCTGCGCCATCTCACCTTTATTATCAGTTTGGGCAATACTCCAGCAGATATTGATGCCCTAGTGCAAGGGTTGGGCGCGATCGCCGCCACCCACTCTCCAACGGCTGCCCCCATTGCTCCCCTCGCCCCGTTTCAGATGCCTGGTTCTATCCAGGTGCCCCCAGTCTCACCGCGTGACGCGTTCTTTGCCTTAGCAGAAACGGTGCTCTTGGTGGATGCGGGCGATCGCCTTTCGGCGGAGATGGTATGCCCCTATCCACCGGGAATTCCGGTGCTGCTGCCGGGCGATCGCCTGACTGCCGCCGCGCTGGAGTATCTGACGCAAGTGCAGGCCGCAGGCGGCGTGATCACAGGCTGCGAAGATGCCTCTCTCACGACGCTCAAGGTTCTTTGCCGCGACCCTACGCTGAGCTGATGCTGATTCCCACACGCTATCACCGGAGCAATGCCTTTCCCAATCTTTGATGTGCTGAGCCTGTTGCGCACCGCTTATCCAGGGTTTGAGAGGCTATCCAACTCCCGTTAACAGGAACTCGATAGCGTTAGTTTGTTGACGGCAACAGCCTATGCGTTCAGCTTGAAGAGTTGCCCTGCGCGCTACTATATAGTCACGAGACAGGAATAGTCACGAGACAGGAGAGTCACAAGATCGGGAGTCCCTAAATGGGGCGTCCAATCAGGCTGAGCAGTAAGGTTGCTTACTATGGCTGTCTCAGAATTTTTATCACTGAAACGCTAGAGTCATGGTCAATGTTTTAGCCTCAATTATTATGGCGGCGTGGGTGAGTGCGATCGCCCTCTTATCCGTTCAAAACGCCAGACCCGTCTCTCTACGTTTTTTAACAATGGAAACGGTGCGGATTCCGATTGGGCTGCTGCTAGCGGGCAGCGCATCGGTGGGGATGGTGGCCGCATCTCTCGTTTTGCCGCTGCTCTCTGCGGCGGCTGATGACGATGAGCCTGTGGATGCCGATACCTAGGCCGATACCTAGACCGTTAGGGGCGCACGACCAAAACACTGACCCTAGAATGACCCGCAGATGTGAGGTAGATGAGTGACAATGCTGCGGTTAACCCAGCGATGTGTAGAGCAGGGCCCGCCAGTGACGCTGCATCTGGCGCTAACCGCTGACGAGCGGACGCGATCGCGCCACTGCTTTGAATCAGAGGGACAGGCGGTATATCTGCAACTGCCGCGCGGCACAGTGTTGCAAGATGGCGATGTGCTGATGACCGAAACGGGCGATCGCACGGTGCAAATTGTTGCCAAGCCTGAGCCTGTGATTACAGTGACTGCCGAGACGCCGCTGCAACTGCTGCGTGCGGCATACCATTTGGGCAATCGCCATGTGCCGCTAGAGGTGACACCCGGCTATCTGCGGCTGTCGCCAGACTCGGTGTTACGCGCCATGCTAGAGCAACTAGGTGTGCAGGTGAGCGAGGGCATCGCCCCCTTTCATCCCGAGACGGGTGCCTATCGCCATGGTGCTGCGGCTGACCCTGAGTCGCATAGTCATGCTAAATCGCATAGTCATTCTGAACCGCATAGTCACGCTAACCCGTATAGTCACGCTGAACCGCATTCCCATACCGCTGATCATGCCCATCCCCGCTGACTCCAGTGCATCTTCCAGTGCGTCCCTTGCGTATCTCTTGCAGTTGGCTAGTCCGGCACTGCCCGTAGGCGGCTATACCTATTCTGAAGGGTTGGAAACACTGGTGCAGCAGGGTTTGTTGACCACAGTTGCGGAACTCGAGGATTGGCTGACGCAAGAATTGCAGACGGGCGCGGTGCGGCTAGAGGCAGTGGCGATCGCCCGCCTCCACGCTGCCGTCACGGCTGACCAGCCCGGTGCGATCGCCCAGTGGAACCAGTGGCTCTCGGCCCTGCGCGACACCGAAGAAGTGCGGCTGCAAAGCTGGCAAATGGGGCGATCGCTGGTGCGGCTAATGCAGGAGTTGGAGCCAGACTTGACTCCCGTTTTTCAGCGCTGTGGCGATCGCACCAATTTTGCCACTGCGTTTGCCATTGCCGCTGCCCACTGGCAGATTCCGGTTCAATCCGCCATGCTGGGCTATCTCCATAGCTGGCTTACGACTGCCATCAATGCCGGGGTCAAACTCATTCCTCTAGGGCAGACCGCCGGGCAGCGATTGCTGATGCAGCTTTATCCCACGCTTCACGAGACGGTAGAAACAGCGCAGGCGCTCCCCGATGAAGCGCTCTATGCCTGCAACTGGGGCTGGGCGATCGCCAGCATGAATCACGAAACGCTCTACACTCGCCTCTTCCGCAGCTAAGGCATCATCCAAAAGCGAGGCTGTTGCAGTTCGTCTGCCTCGCGTTGGGCTTGCAGGGCAGCAGGCGATTGGGATGGGGCGATCGCTTCATCCCGCGGTGTCATCGGAGCAGCCTGTGTGGTCACAGCCTCAGCGTCATCATCGGTGCGAGCAAACCATTGAAGAAAAGCAAATGTTTCCATAATTCACCATCCAGGGGGCGTCTGAATATTGTGTGAGAATTTACTGAAACGCCAGACTCACTCTTTTAGTAAACTCCGGCATTTCACGGTTGCGCTGTACGTCTAACCACTTTTCCCACTGGCCGAACCCTAGATCAGTACAGTCTCAACAATTAGTTAGCTGGCTTTTGGTGGGTGGGGCGTAGTTGCCAAGTCATCTGTAGGATGTCATGATCCTTCGAGAACGATCGCAGCAAGCAAATCATCGTGGCGTTATCTAAATTTTCATTAGATGGAAAAGTGGCTTTAGTGACGGGAGCAGGGCGAGGGCTTGGGCTAGCAATCGCTAGGTTACTTGCCGAAGTAGGTGCGTGCGTCATCGTGAATGGACGAGATCCAGAACGGCTTCAGCAAGCAGTTCAGGTAATCAAGTCAATGGGCGGTGCAGTCTCTTCACTAGCCTTCGATATCACAGACGAGCTTGCTGTTCAAAACGCATTTGTTGAAATTCGAGAAAACCATGGTGGTTTAGATATTCTCATCAATAATGTGGGAATGCGCGATCGTCGCGGTTTCTTTGAGTTTGAGATGGATGCAGTTCGTCAGCTAATTAATGCTGATTTGATTGCACCCTTCAATCTGTCACGAGAAGCCGCTCGGCTGATGATGGAAAAGGGCGATGGAAGAATAATCAACATTACGTCGATCGCGGGTCAGATTGCAGATGCAGGAGATGCTGTTTACACAACTGCCAAAGGAGGACTAGAAGCGTTAACCCGCACACTTGCCGCTGAACTTGGAGCTTTTGGAATTACGGTCAATGCAGTTGCTCCGGGCTTCTTTGCAACAGAGAGTAATGCTGAAGTGGTTGCTGATCTAGAGATTGCGGAATGGTTGAGACAACGAACTTCGGGTAGTGCCTCAAATTAATGTGGGATAGGTGGCAATATCGTGCCAATTCCAGGACCGTGTTGCTAACCTCGCTCGCTGTGCGGCGGTAGTTTTAAGACGGCTATGCTGCCAAATCCAGTTGAAATAG